>Ga0181358_1000427_pt1 | contig 18789 bp, 38 predicted proteins | sample Fa13VDMM110SD_FD_130096 | JGI IMG/M metagenome (GOLD analysis project Ga0181358, IMG submission 130096) | Freshwater viral communities from Lake Michigan, USA - Fa13.VD.MM110.S.D | ecosystem: Environmental > Aquatic > Freshwater > Lake | place: USA: Michigan | collected 2013-09-24 | reverse complement strand
TTTGCATTGATTGCCGACATATTTGGTTATAAAGTAACACCATCACTATTTGATTCGATGATATATTTGGTGATTGCAGGATTAGGTTTCACCGCTTCAGAAAAATTTGCTAAAAAGGAAGAAAAATGAAAAAGTTTTTAATTGCACTTAATCTTGTGGTTTGGTCTCTTGTTGGTTACCAAGTTGCATATGCAGCCGAAACCAAAAAATCTTGTGTCATGCAAAAAGATCCAAAAACTGGTAAAGAAAAAGAAGTTTGTAAAGAAATCAAAGTGCATAAGAAGTTAGAAGGCACAGCAGTACCAGAAAAGAAGTAAATGTCAGAGTTTGACGATACCGACATTAAAGTTGATATTGGTGTTTTAAAGACACAAGTATTGACTTTATCTGCACTTTGTAATAAAATGGACCAGGTCATAGAAAAACTGGTAGACCAACACGACCGCCATATTGCAAAGGTATACACCGACATGGACAATCGTAGATTAGAAACGGAAGCCGATATCAAAGAGATACATCAGCGAATAGATACTGTTTTAGATAAAATGGAAAGTTCCAATAAAGAAATTATGGAAGAATTCAAATCTCTCCGTAAAGATATGAGTGACCATAACAAACAAGAGAAAGATGCTCTGGATGCTTTACTCAAATGGAAGTGGATGTTAGCAGGTGGTATTATTGCTATATCATGGTTGATTTCTCATGTAAATCCTGATACAATATCTAAATTCATTAAATAGCATTACAACTTAACTTAAATATATTATGAGTGTTTTCATTGACAGAGCTTTTCTGCTCCGCATTTCGCCAAAATTGCAAAGGTTTACCCAAAAGAAGGATGACCTTTATAATTTTCGGTGTCCGCTCTGTGGCGACTCACAGAAAAATAAAACCAAATCTCGTGGTTATGTGTACCGTAAAAAGAATGACTATTTCTATATGTGTCATAATTGTGGTGCTTCAACTTCATTTTATAACTTTTTGGACAAAGTTGACCCAACACTTATAAAAGAATATGCTTTAGAAAGATATAAAAATGGTGACAATAACAAAAGCGACCATAAAACTCCAGAATTTGAAGAATTCAAAACGGAGAAACCGACATTCAAAAAGTCACTGGAACTTCCATCTATCGACTCGCTACCAGAGGCGCATTTTGCTAAAGTCTATGTTCAGCAAAGATGGATTCCGAAGGACTTTCTTCCGCAACTATACTATGCGGAAGATTTTGCGGCCTTCATACAAAGTTTGGGGATTGAAAAAGAACTCCATAAAGAAGATAAACGCCTCGTCATTCCTTTTTATGACAAAGAAAAGAATCTTATTGCAATACAGGGGCGAGCGCTAGGTGAATCTAAATTAAGATATATCACCATTAAACTTCATGAAGATAACCACAAGTTCTTTGGACTTGATAGGATAGACGAGGACAAGATGATATATGTGGTGGAAGGTCCTATTGACAGTATGTTCTTAGACAATGCTGTAGCCACTGCGGACAGTAACTTGGAATCAATTACATCTATATACGATAAGTCCAAAGTAACTTTGATATTTGATAATGAACCACGCAATAAAGAAATAGTTAAAAAAATTGACGAAGCGATAGAAAAACATTATAATGTAGTGATATGGCCAGAAATGATTGAATCTAAAGACATTAATGATATGGTGAAGGAAGGATTCTCACCAGATGAAATTCAAGACATTATAAGTAAATACACATTCGTTAATTTAAGAGCAAAAGCAGAACTAGTGAATTGGAAGAAGGTTTAAATAATGAATGTAAAATTAATATCATACACACAAGGAACAGATGGTAAAAATTTACTAGAGCAAGTAGCATATGCCGCTAGAGTTTCAAACCCATCAAATCAAGATAATAACGACACAGCTGAAAAGTTGGTCCGTTATTTAATTAAGCATCAACATTGGTCACCACTCGAAATGGTGAATGTTTGTTTAGAAATTGAAACTACAAGAGATATAGCAAGACAAATATTACGGCATCGTTCCTTTTCATTCCAAGAGTTTTCTCAAAGATATGCAGTAGCCGATTTGGGCTTTGAATTTAAAGAAGCAAGATTACAAGATGAAAAGAATCGACAGAACAGTATTGAAACTGATAACATTGGTTTGAAGTTAAATTGGGAAACACAGCAAGATTATGTTATCGTAGCAGCAGAAAGAGCATATCGTTGGGCTATTAATCACGGTATTGCAAAAGAACAGGCTCGAGCAGTATTGCCTGAAGGCATTACAGTTTCAAAGTTGTATATGAATGGAACTCTGCGGTCTTGGGTTCACTATATACAGTTACGAAGCGAAAATGGTACTCAGAAAGAACATCGTGATATTGCTGTTGCTTGTGCAAATGCAATTGAACCAATTTTTCCCATGATTAAAGAATTTATAACACAATAATAAGGTAAGGCGAATACATGGAATACCTAGGTATTAAGATAGATTTAGAAAAAGATAAATTATTTGATGAACTCGGAATTAAAAGACTTAAAGAAAGTTACATGAAAGAAGATGAAGAATCCCCACAACACAGATTCGCATTTGTATCAAAATCGTTTAGTTCCAATCTGGAACACGCACAGAGATTATACGACTACGCTAGCAAACATTGGTTGTCTTATTCTACTCCCATTCTTTCTTTTGGTCGTTCTAAGCGTGGGATGCCTATATCATGTTTCCTTAATTATATTGAAGATACTGCGGAGGGACTAGTTGATAATCTATCAGAAACTAATTGGCTTTCTATGCTCGGGGGTGGTGTTGGTATTGGCTTTGGTATTCGTTCAGCAGACGATAAATCTACTGGTGTCATGCCTCACCTCAAAATCTATGACGCCAGTTCTTTGGCATACAGGCAAGGTCGCACTCGCAGGGGCAGTTATGCTGCTTACCTCAATATCTCTCATCCAGATATTATCTCTTTCTTAGAGATGCGCAAGCCGACAGGCGATCCAAATGTTCGTTGCTTAAATCTTCATCACGGTATTAATATCACCGATGACTTCATGCACATCATTGAAACATGCATGCTTGATCCCGAAGCTAAAGATGATTGGGAATTAAAAGACCCACATTCAGGTGAGGTGCGTGAAGTTGTATCGGCAAAAGAACTCTGGCAAAAAATTCTAGAGCTTCGTATGATGACTGGTGAACCATACATTCATTATATTGATACAAGTAATCGTGAGATGCCACAATTTCTCAAAGACAAAGGTTTAAGAATTCATCAATCAAATCTTTGCTCTGAAATTATTCTACCCACAAATGAGGATCGAACAGCTGTATGTTGTTTATCTTCTTTAAACTTGGAGAACTATGATGAATGGAAGTCTGAACCACTATTTCTTAAAGACGTTGCCGAAATGCTTGATAATGTCCTTAATTACTTCATCACTAATGCTCCTGATGCTATTGCTCGTGCAAAGTATAGTGCCGAAAGAGAACGTTCTATTGGTATCGGTGCTCTTGGGTTCCATGCTTATCTACAGCGCAATGGCATTGCTTTTGAAGGAGTAATGGCCAAAGTTACAAATAATAAAATATTTAAACACATTAGAGAAGGATTAAATAATGCAAATCTTCAATTGGGTACAGAACGTGGCTCTCCTCCTGATTGTATTGGCACCGGTCTACGGTTCTCTCATGTTATGGCTATTGCCCCAAATGCTTCTAGCTCCATTATTATGGGCAACACCAGTCCTTCTATTGAGCCATATCGTGCTAATGCTTACAGACAAGACACCTTATCAGGAGCATATCTAAACAAGAATCGTTGGTTGAATGAGTTGATTATTAAACTATCACACGATAAACCAGAAGATTGGTATAATGATGTTTGGTCGTCTATTATTGCTAATGATGGATCTGTTCAACATTTAGAATGGATGTCCGACCATGATAAAGACGTATTCAAAACATCCATGGAAATTGACCAACGATGGGTGATTGAATTGGCTTCTGATAGACAACAATATATTGACCAAGCACAGTCACTTAATTTATTCTTTAGACCAGATGTTAATTTAAAGTATCTTCATGCTTGTCATTTTCTTGCATGGAAAAAAGGATTGAAAACTCTATACTATTGTCGTTCTGAGAAAATTGGTAAAGCAGACAAAGTTGCCAAAAAGATTGAAAGAGAAGTGATTAAAGAATTAGATATGAGTGCTATTGCTCAAGGCAACGAATGTTTGGCTTGCGAAGGTTAATTTTAAAGGAAAACAATAATGATAAAAAAAGTAGAATCAAATCTATCGGAAGAGCGTAACTATTTTAAGCCTTTCAATTATCCATGGGCATATGAAGCTTGGTTAAAACATGAACAATCTCATTGGTTACACACCGAAGTTCCTATGTCCGAAGATGTGAAAGATTGGAAAAAGAAATTGTCCAAAGAAGAAAAAACATTTCTAACACAAATCTTCCGTTTCTTTACACAAGGTGATATTGATGTGGCTGGTGGTTATGTTAAGAACTATCTGCCATACTTTCCACAACCTGAAGTTCGTATGATGCTGACAGGATTCGCTGCCAGAGAGGCGTTACATATTGCAGCCTACTCACACCTGATTGAAACACTAGGCCTACCTGAAACCACCTACAATGAGTTCCTAGAGTATGAGGCAATGAGAGAGAAACATGACTATGTTATGGAAATCTCCAATAAGAATACCACTAGAGAGAATACCGCAACACATATTGCCGTGTTCTCAGCCTTTACCGAAGGTATGCAACTATTCAGTTCATTTATTATGTTATTGAACTTTGCTCGTCACGGTAAAATGAAAGGCATGGGTCAGATTATCACATGGTCTATTGTTGATGAAACTCAACACGCAGAGTCCATGGTTAAATTGTTTAGAACATACATAGAAGAAAATCGTGAGATTTGGAATGATGAACTCAAAGGAAGAATCTACACGATTGCAGAAAGAATGGTTCAACTAGAAGATAAGTTTATTGACCTTGCATTTGGTGTAAATGAAATGGAAGGTTTATCTTCAGAAGATGTTAAGAAGTATATTCGTTATATTGCAGACCGCCGCCTAATTTCTTTGGGACTTAAAGGTGTGTTTAAAGTGAAAAAGAATCCTCTACCATGGGTAGAAGAAATGATTAACGCACCAACACATACTAATTTCTTTGAAAATCGTGCTACTGATTATGCAAAAGGAGCTTTATCAGGAAATTGGGGTGATGTGTGGGCTCATTAAGGAATTTAAATGACAGACAAATCATTATCAGGTGAATGCCTAAGTTGTGAATCAACTTATACTGTATCATTTATGGAAGAAATGGTCTCACAAGATTTACCAGAACATTGCCCATTCTGTGGTGAACAAATCGAAGAATTATCCGAGGACTATATAGAGGATGATGACGATGATTTGGATACTAAGGAATGGGACTAAACTGGCAATATGATGGTAAAGATTTTACGGAAAACTTGATTGGTAATAATTACGGGTTCGTGTATCAGATAACTAATCTGACGAATGGTAGAAAATACATAGGCAAGAAATTATTTTACTCTGCCAAAACCAAACAAGTCAAAGGTAAAAAGAAAAAGTATAAAGCCAACTCAGATTGGCAAACTTACTATGGAAGTAGTGACATCTTGAAGCAAGATGTGTTACAATACGGACACGATAACTTTGTCCGTGAAATAATTCATTTATGCCACTCTAAAGGAATGTGTTCTTACTTGGAAGCAAAAGAACAATTTACCAAAGGTGTATTAGAGAGTGATGAATATTATAACACATGGATAATGGTAAGAGTTAGAAAAGCTCACATTAAGGAAAAAGATGCTGGATTACCTACAACCACTCAAACAAAAAAATCTTGACTTCTTTACATTTCTATCAGGAGATGAAGAAGGCCAAGTCGATATTATGAGTTCTGAATATGCAAATCCGGGAGAAAAAGTTGGTGGTACTTCTCTTGGTGATTTATATCATATTGTATTATTCCGTGAGAGTAAAGAAAACCCTGAAGAATATGACGAGTTTGATGACTTTGAAGCCATCCTTGCTTGCCCATTAGAATATGTTTCAGGATTAATACCAGGTGGTTTTTATGGTATAATTGCCAGAAAGACTACCACATCACATAAACTGTTAAACAAACTGCTTGACATGGTAAAGAAAAAGTGATATAATATAATTTTGAAACTGTGAAAGTTTGTTATGATTCTCGTTGACTTAAATCAAGTATTACTATCTGGCCTTATGGCTCAGATTTCAAACCAAAAAGGTGTTAAACTAGATGAAAGTCTGGTACGACACATGATTCTAAATATTCTCCGTATGCACATCCGCAACTTTCGAAAAGATTATGGTGATGTAGTATTGTGTTGTGATAACCGTAAATATTGGCGTAAAGAATATTTTCCATTCTACAAAGCTGGTCGTAAAAAGACCAGAGAAAAATCCGATTTAGACTGGCATTTAATTTTTGATATGTTGGCCAAATTTAAATCTGAACTGCGGGAAAACTTTCCATATAAAGTAATTGATGTAGAAGGTGCTGAAGCCGATGATATTATTGGCACACTTGTACCAATTTATGCACCACATCAGAAGATTTTGATTCTATCAAGTGATGGGGACTTTTTACAATTACAAAATTATGGCAGTAATGTAAAACAATACAATCCAGCACAGAAGAAGTTTGTTAAGTCTGAGAAACCGATTGAAGAATTAAAAGAGAAGATTATTCGTGGTGATAAAGGTGATGGCATTCCAAATATGTTCTCACCATCCGATTGTTTTGTCCGTGACCTTAGACAGAAACCAATCACTAAGGGAGTATTGGATAAGTATCTGAAAGAGGATGTGGCCAACTACAATGAAACTGATAAAGCCAACTATGCCAGAAATGCCACATTGATTGACTTAACTTTTATTCCAAAAGAGATAAAAGAAAAAATCATAAATACCTATGACGAAACAAAACCGGCATCTCGCCAAAAACTATTAAATTATTTTATTGAAAACAAACTGAAAAATTTAATGGATGTTATTGAGGAATTTTAATGAAAAATATCTATGAAGTGTTTGACGAATTTGAAGCTGCAACAAACAAAAAAGAAAGAATGGCAGTAATTGAAAAAAATCTATCAAAAACATTGGTAGAAGTCTTAGAATTTACTTTTCATCCAGGTCATAAATGGAAAATAAAAGAAATGCCAGAAAACTACAAAATTCCTGATACAAAACCAGGAATTTCTGTTGCTCAATTATCTACAGAAATTCGTAGAATCTATCTGTTTCAGGAAGGACATCCTGAGGCTGAAAAACTCTCTCCAAGAAAACAAAACGAACTATTGATTCTATTCCTAGAATCTTTGGAACCTCGTGAAGCTGAAGTTGTGATGGGTATCTTTCAAAAGGACCAAGGCGTGAAAGGATTGACATATAATTTTGTCAAAGAGGCATTTCCAAAACTTTTACCCTAAATGCACGATAAAGAACGAATCATTGTAGTTACCGGTGAGTTTGATCCTTTAGAATCTAATGAATTACACTTTCTACAAAGATGTAAGAGGAAAGGTGACTGGTTAGTGGTTGGAGTTCATTCAGATTGGTGGATGGTGTATGCTCGTGGTGGATTCACACACAATTATCAAACACGGCGTGAGATTATTCAAAATGTAAGATGTGTTGATGAAGTATTCACTTTCAATGATTCGGATGGTACAGTCTGCCAGCTTCTCAAAATTGTAAAAATTTGTTATCCACATTCCGACATAACCTATGTGTCGGATATGGATATGCACAATATGCCAGAAACAAAAATAAAAGGCATAACATTTGAAACCTTGAAATAGGAGATAGTAGTGACAAAGTTTATAGGCAAGTTTCGCAAAAATAAAGATTATTCAGATGATTATGATTATGCGAAGAATTTCTTACATAGTAAAAAGCGTAGAGGTGAACACGCTGAAGTAAAGAAGTTAAAAAATCACGAGTACGAAGATTCAATTGATTTGTTTGATGAAAAAGATTGGCCAATACGATTATAATTTCATAATATAAGAAAAATCATTATTTCCATTTATATTTGATTTTTTTCGGATAAGTATCGGTGTCCGATTTTGAAATAAAGCTTTAGATCCATATAATCTGGTAGATGTGTCATAAAAACAACACTTACTCTTGACATTTTCTCTAAACTGTAGTATCATTGTAATTTCCGAGTGGGAGATTACATTATGATTATACACGGTTACATTCCGAAGTCTAAAAGACGCAAAGTTCCAAAATTGGTGAGATTACGCCACGAAGAATGGCAAAATCAAATTTTGGCAATATCTCCAAAAACGAATTACACCAATACCACGAGTATTTCCAAATCTATTCCTATTCCTAGAATTCCAGCTGGCAGGGAAACTCCCCTATACGCATCCATCAATACAGGTTTTATACCTTGTACCAAAAAATCCCAAAATTCATATACAGGTGAAAAAATGAAAGGTGTGGCTACAATGCACAAGTCAAATGCCGTTCCTGTATTCACGGATAAAGAAGCCAAAGAAATTTCGAGTATGAGAAGATGATATGAATACACCAAAAGGTTGGACAGATGAAGATTGGCAAGATTACGAAGAATATTTTAGCTCTTTAACTTGCCAAGAGAAAGAAATTGAGTTACAATCCATGTTAGCACTTGGAAAAGCCAAACAACGAGGCAAAAATATCGTTGTGATTGATCAATATTATGAAATGTGAGAAAATATGTTGCAACAATGGGAAGAAACACAAATATATAAAGGTATAGATGAGATTATGTTCAATCTAAGGCACATTCCTGCTCAAGATGTAGCACATTTTCTTGTAAAATTTGATCCGAAGCTTGCAGATGAGTTGGCAAGTGCGATTGAACACAATTTTTTTGACAAGGAACTGAAAAATGCTGAATGATATGCTATTTTTTGAAGCTGCACGTGCAGATGATGAAGAAATTCCTGCTTGGAAACGCTTAGATATCGTAACTCGCAAGTGGGCAATACTTTCTCAACACGAAAAAGACCTTTCCGACTACCAAAAGATGAAGGAATTGTATCAGTAATCAGATGTGTTGCTAAAAAACAACGCTTCCAAAGAAAACACTTGACGGAACATAGGATTCCTGTATAATTGTTATATTAATCGTTAGGAGCTTATATGCAATTACTTGAATCCAAATCACTTTTAGCCAAATTGATGGCTACCGAGAACTTAGTAGTGGAACAGCGCAATGTTCCTACTGCTTGCTTTGATGTTAAAAATCGTGTTTTGACAATTCCTGTATTAGATAAGAATATTTCTGGTTATCTTTATGACCTTTTTGTTGGTCATGAAGTTGGCCACGCATTATACACTCCTGAATCTGGCCTTCTCCGTGCCAGAGATTTAAAGATTCCACAATCCATTTCAAATGTTATCGAAGATGTTCGTATTGAAAAGAAAGTCAAATACAAATATCCAGGTCTCCGTTCATCTTTTACAAAAGCATATGTTGAATTAACTCAAAAGAATTTCTTTGGTACCAATGGTGTTGATTTGAATGAATTGAATTTTGTTGACCGAGTAAATATGCACAGCAAAGGCGGTGCTATGCTTGGTATTCGTTTTGATGCCGAAGAAAAAAATCTACTTAATGAGATTGAAGCTACTGAAAGTTATGATGATGTTTTGGTAGTTGCTCAAAAAGTTTTGGCTTTTATGAAACAAAAAGAAGAAGAGCGTAAAGCCAATGCACCAGATTCCGAGGAATATGAAGATGGTGATGGTGATAATGGTGAAGATTTTGCCAATGAATGGGACGATGACTTTGGTGATGAAACCGAAGAAGGCGAAGAAACCGAATCTGGTTCAAAACGAGCTTCTGATGAGTGTGATGATGGTGAAGATGAAGATACTGAAATTATCGGTAATGATGACCGCTTTGACCATAAAGAAATAGAAGAAGATAATGTTCGTGCTTTCACCGATGAAGCATTTAAACAAAATGAGAAAAAGTTGTTTGCTGAAAATGCAAGCAATTATATGTATGGTAACATTCCAAAATTTGATATGAAAAAAGGTATTCTTTCATACAAAGAATTATATGGAAAAATTCAAAAAGAACATTCCAATTGGGCATTTGATTTTGAAAAAATAGAAAATGGTGAATATGCCAAACTACGCCGTGATACAAACAAAGTAGTTTCTTATCTTGTCAAAGAGTTTGAATTGCGTAAAAATGCCGACCAGTTAAAACGTGCATCTACGGCCAAAACTGGTGACCTTGATATGAAGAAGATTTTTTCTTATCAGTTCAATGATGACATCTTCAAAAAGATTTCGGTTGTGCCGAATGGCAAATCACATGGTCTTGTTATGTTCTTAGACTGGTCTGGTTCAATGCACGACCATATTGCAAACACCGTTAAACAATTAATCAGTTTGGTAATGTTCTGTAAGAAAGTAAACATTCCATATGATGTATATGCTTTTGCTTCACCTGAATCATATGATGCACATCAATATGAAATTACACCAAAAAAAGGTGATATTGCAAGTAATCCTTTTTACCTGATGAATCTGTTATCAAGTAAAATGTCGGCTGGTGAATTTACCAAAGCGGCCAAGATTTTAACATTCATGGCTAACAATCAAAGATATACACCTACCTTTATGGCTATGGGTGGTACACCATTGAATGAAGCAATTATTGCCGCCATGGAAATTATTCCTGCCTTTCAGAAACAATATAAATTACAAATTGTCAATGCTGTGTTTTTAACTGATGGTGAAGGACATACACTCCGTCAAACTTATGACCAAAACGAAGAAGGTAGATTGCACAGAATTGGTAAAGACTATGGTATTAAAGATTTCGGTTTGATTATTCGTGACCCATTGACTAAGCACCAAGAAATTGTTGATAACATATATAATTGTGCTGGTCATACCGGTGCGTATGTTAAATTATTAAAAGCTCGTACCAATTGTAATGTGTTAGGTTTTTATGTAATTTCTGGTCGTGAGTTTGGTCGTAAGATTTATGACTTTTATCCACGCACAGCCAATTACGAAACTATCAAGGCTTCATTCCGTAAAACTAAATTTGCAGTTGTTACTACGGCTGGCTTTGATGAGTATTATGTTCTCCGTTCTGAAGCGTTGAATACTGAGGAAGATAATACATTTGAAGTAAAAGAAAATGCCACCACTCGTGGTCTAGTATCCGCATTTAGTAAGTATGCTGGTGGTCGTGTTGCAAACCGTGTTGTGCTTAACCGATTCATAGGAATGATATCATGATAGAACAGTTAGTATCTTTTTTTGGTGCTCATGGTCACCGCCACGCTGATATATTATTTGTGGCATCGTGTATCATGGCACCATATGTTGTGGACTTTTTTAAAGAGTCTGATTTATTTAAAACCGAGTTTTATAACACCGAAGAAGAAGCAGAAGAAGCTGCCAAAAAATACGCTTTTGGAGAAGATAAATGAAACTATTACACACAGGATATGCCGTTGATAGAAAAGCCAACATTTTTCATAATGACCATTGTTATGTTGTTGAGCTTTACATTGGTGACCGATTGTTTAGAAAAATGAATGTGATGGAAACATTGGTTGATGCTAAACATATGGTTGAAGTATTTTTAAACGAAGGTCGTAACCAACAATTACTGAACGAAAATGCCTGAAATAATTGAAGCTGATGATTTTGATCCTAAAAAGATTGCTGATGAAATGATTAAACGATGCCTTGATGCTAGAGAATGGCACATCAAGTGTTATGTACAAGAAGAATGGTTTATAAATGGAGTTGTTCCGTTTACCATTAATATGAAAGACGGTTTATATACTTGCAAAGTAATTGCTCCTACGAAATTAGCAGCACTTAAAAAAGTGGAAGAATATATGCCTGTGATTAAATTTGTTGAAGAAGATAATGATGAATGAGAAGCAAAAAGAAGCACTATTAATTTTACAAGAAGAATGTGCTGAAGTAATTCAAGCTGCATCCAAAGTATTTCGTTTTGGTACAGAATCTAGATGGCCTGTGCCAGAATCCGGCACAACACTAGAACAATTACAAATGGAAGTTGGCCAAGTATTGGCGATGATTGATATTTTGACAGAACAATGTGTATTGTCTGATACTGCAATTAATGCAGCTAGACATTACAAAAAAGAAAAGTTGAAGATTTGGTCTAGTATCTATGACACAGAATGATTTGGTTGCCAATTTAAAAAGAATTCGGTGTTGGACTACACCAGATTCCATGGCTAGAAAATTACTTACCGAAATGATACAATCACTAGGTGGTAAATAGTTGTTTCAAAACAACAACCATTTGACAATATAGGTGGTTGTGTTATAATTGGTATTAAGTGGTCAAGGTCGGTGCCGTCCGGTGAGGACCATAAATCTCACAAAACTGTTGCGGCCTATTTTTGCTAGTTATAGGCCTTAAAGAAAAACTAGCTTTTTATTATGGGATATATTATGACTAAATCTGGTGAAAAACTTTTAAAGCTTCTTCCACATATTGAAGAATACCAAAGATATATTGAAAGTAATTATGATTCTTATCAAGGTAAATGCCAATTCAAAAGCGATTTAGGTTTTACTACCGGCTTTGATGCTGGCAATAAGTATGTAAGAATTTTTCATTGGTATGACCAAGGGTCATCCTTGAAACAAAGAAGTTGCCATTCATTCATTGATTTGAATACTGGCGATATTTGGAAAGCGGCAAGTTGGAAAGCACCAGCTAAAAACTTTCCTCGTGGCAATGTTATACGAAAAGAATATGGTACAATTAGATGGACTGGTTGCTAATCATATTAACTTATAGTATAATATTTTTATTATGTTTATTAATGGAGATTTAAAGTGAAGAAGTATTTTATTATATTATTGCCGTTGTTATTACTACCGGCTTGTGCATCAACACCTACGGTGGCTGGTGCTGAAAAGGTAGAGAAGATGGAACGCCGTGATGTGATTCGTGGTGTCGGTGAATGTGAAGATGCTGGTATGAAGCCTTATGTTGAGTATGTTACACAAGTTACTCCTCATGGTAAAGTATTGGTGCCTATCAATGTTCATTGTGATCCTAAGCGTGCTAAATAATCATGGACTATAATACGATTCTATCGACCTTAGGCATCACACAAGGTCGATTAGAAACCATTATCATCTTTACAATCATTGCCATTGGTATTGGTATTATCTGCGTGATGTATTGGAAATTTTTATTGGCAGGCTTCTTTGCTCTCATAATCATTTTTGTATTCTCCCGGTCAGAAGGCACACCAGAACCATTGAATGTGATTGCCAAAACGGCACCGCCTGTGGTTGTGATTGATGAAACACCAACACCAAAGGTAGAAGTGAAACCTGAACCTGTGAAACCTGTAGTGGCGCAGATAAGTAAGGAACAAAAAGAATTTATGGAAGATTGTTTATCGTTAGCTGACAAGAAATCAATTTGCGAGGAATTATGGAAACAACGCTCTCAGTCATAGTAATTATTATAGCAATCATTGTGGTTGCATACACCATTCACACTCATATGTTATGACCGAAGAACAACTGAAACATATTGTGGAATTGGTCAATAAAACGACCAAGCGAGCACCATCATTTGGTATGATGCTCAATCATGTGATGTCAATTCATGAACCTTTGATTGTAGAAACTGGTTGTGCAAGGCAAGAAAACAATTTTGAAGGTGATGGTATGTCTACCACCATCTTTGATACTTTCATTGACTATCATGGTGGTGAATTTTATTCGGTCGATATTAATTCTGATAATATTCGGTTTGCAGCTGCTACGGCCAAGAAGGCCAATCTCACCTGTTCAGATTCGGTAAAATTCCTACACCAACAATCTAAAGTATGGGTATCACAGAATCGAAAGATTGACTTGCTCTATTTGGATTCATTTGACTTTGACATGGCCAATCCACATCCATCATCATTGCACCATATTTTTGAACTGACTGCTATTATGCCGTGCCTACGAGAAGGCACTATGATTTGTGTTGATGATAACTTTGACACAGTTGGTAAAGGTGGTTATGTTAAAGAGTTTATGGATTTGATCGGTAAAGAAAGAATATATACAGGATATCAATGGGTATGGAAACTATGAAAAACTTTAATATTACAAACGAAGAATATTTGGCTGTGCTTGAAACAGAAAAAGAAACTCTGTTGCGACATTATTACAAACCACATCATGAAGGCACAGGACATTTCAATACGGCCGCTTCTGTATTACAATCTCGTATTAATGAGATACGAAAAGAAATGGGTTCAACATCACAATAGGAGATAGGCATGAACACTTTTAAAACTGATCAGTTACCGGGTGCAATCACATTGGATTTAAAAAATTATGTCAATTCTCCAGAATATCAAAAATACTTGGAAAGAATTCATGCTGTGCCTCCAAAAGATTATGTACAAGAAGCACCGTATCATCCTGGTTACGAAGGCGTCATACCTGACCCACAATTAAAATTGAATTTACCCAATACAGAAGAACAGAATTCATTACTCCGCAAACGGATACTTGAACTTGAAAAAGAACTAGAAGAATACCGTTCCTACAAAACCCGCCACTTTAACACAGCACAAGGCATTATTGACTTTATAAAAACATGATTACACTTTTAGGCATACTTGGTATTATTATCACCGCACTGGTCGCTGTACCAGCCACTCTTATCGCTATGGCCACCATCATAGAACATCCAATCAAAGCCATCATTAAACTTTGGACTACTCTAATCGAAACGTATATCGACTTTTGGAATAATCTCACCAAATAACAAAACGTACCGGCGAAACGCAACACCAAAACTTTATATTATTATCTCCGATGGCAAAACTACTCCTAGTACCTCTCATATTCCTCTGCGTTTCCGCCGCATCCGGACAAGGCGCTTCCGAGATACCAAAAGATTCCAATATAGTTCTCACCTGTCGTCCTCAGAAGCCGCTGAGCCATATCTGGATCTGCATAGACCAAAATGGTAAAGAACGAGTTAATTTAATCATTAGAGATAGGGACAGCAAATGAGGATTCTTCACATATTCCAATACTGGACCGATCCAACGCTTTGGTTCACACCACACTTCTGGTATTACAACGAAACCACTCCTAAAGGATTCCGATTACTCACCGTCTGTGGTATCACCATTGTCTTTGACCGACCAGAGAAATATATCTAATGCGAAACAATTACAACAATCTACCAGTGGTTATTACATCGGTTACCTCAAACGAACCGATATCGGATGTTCCTTGTGGTACTTGTACCCGTTGCTGTGAACTACTGGCACCAATGCTTTCATCCGAAGAAGTTACCTCTGGCCTCTATCCGCTCAGCTTAACCAATCCGACAGAACAACAACGGAAAGAGAATCCTAACTCAAATATCGTGGTCACTCTATACAGAAAACCTGGTGGTGGTTGCGGTATGTTTATCGATGGCCGTTGTTCAATATACGATATACGACCCAAAGCCTGCCGGCAATTTGATTGCCGCAAAGGCCACTATTCAGAACTAAACGAATTCGCCAAAGAAAAATTTAATCTATGAACATTCGTAAATGGAAAGATGGAGAGACCGTTGCACACTTTCTGTACTATGATGAGAGTGGTAGAATCATTGGCGAAGTTGGCCTTGCTGGACACCAGATTAAAACTAAACACACGACAACTATCTATCCAGACAACAAAGAAATTTTCTCACTTGGAATGTATGTTAACTCCGAATCCGCCAAAGCAGCCGTAGAGAGATGGTGGCATATACAAGAAAGGACTCTAATCAACTATGAAGATAACAACTGATATATCCGGTAAATGGGTACCAATAAGTGAGGTACTGAAACTTCTAGAGAAAATACAAGAACTAGAACAACAACTGTATGGTTCTAAATAAGACATACAATAGAACCGCTAAGTGGGATGTAGAAAGTAATCGGTGGCGGATTGGAGAAACCACTCTCTACCAATGGTACACTAATGAAGAAAAATCCGCTTCTCCCATCTACTCAGACCTCACCGAAGCACTTCAATGGATCATCAAATACGATGAAAACCTATCGTAGTATCTTTATCTCTGATGTTCATCTAGGTACCAGAGATTGTCAGGCTGATAAACTGAATAATTTTCTTAAACATAATACCTGTGATACTCTCTACCTTATTGGTGATATCATTGATGCTTGGAAGATTACTCAAAACAAATGGCGGTGGCAACAATCTCATTCTAATGTAGTTCGGCGAATCCTTGGTCATGCAAAGAGAGGTACCAGAGTAATCTATGTTGCTGGTAACCATGATGAGTTTCTGAGACCTATGATACCCTATGGATTCTCTTTTGGTACCATTGAGATACACAATCAAACCGAACATATCGATGCCAATGGTAAACGCTTTCTGGTTACCCATGGTGACTTATTTGATGGTATCTCTAAGTTGGCTCCGTGGTTAACCTTCCTTGGTGATAAACTGTATGATATGATACTCGGATGGAACTCAAAGTTTAATTCTTTCCGTAGGCGCTTTGGATTAGGTTATTGGTCTTTGAGTAAGTACCTCAAATATAAAGTAAAGTCCTCTGTAGATTTTCTCTTAGGCTTTGAGAAGAATATCTCTGAATACTGTAAGAAACGTGGCTTTGACGGAGTTATCTGTGGTCATATACACCATGCTGAGATAAAAGAAATAGATGGTATTCTCTATATGAACGATGGCGATTGGGTAGAATCTTGTACCGCATTGGTAGAATCCCATGATGGTGTATGGCAGATTATACATTGGACAAAAGAAAAAGATGAATAGATAGAAAATGAAAATTGTTGTTGTTTCTGGTGGTTTTGATCCACTCCATTCTGGTCATATAGCCTATTTCCGTTCAGCAAAAGAACTTGGGAATAAGCTCGTGGTTGGAATTAATTCTGATTCTTGGCTAATCCGTAAAAAGGGTAAAGCCTTTATGCCTTGGTCTGAACGCTCTCAAATCATACAAGCAATTAAATATGTTGATTATGTCATGGAGTTTAATGATGACGATGATTCAGCCAAACTACTTTTAAAACTGGTTGCACAAACATTTCCCGATGATGAAATTATTTGTGCCAATGGTGGTGATAGAGTGGAAAGTAATAACAATGAACTTGGTGTAAATGGTGTAACCTTTGTATATGGAGTTGGTGGTAAAAACAAGAAGAATAGTAGTAGTTGGATTCTAGAAGAATGGAAAGCACCAAAGACCAAGAGACCTTGGGGTTATTATAGAATATTGCATGACGTTGAGGGCCTAAAGGTTAAAGAACTCACAATTGAACCTGGCAAATCTTTAAGTATGCAAAAACACTTTAAACGCAATGAATATTGGATTGTAAGTTCCGGCTCATGCATTGTAAAATCTATGTTGGAAAATGGATGTGCCCTGCCTTCAAAACTTTTAGAAATGCATGACGATTATCATATTGAAACTGACCAATGGCACCAACTAATTAATCCCTTTGCATTTCCCTGTAAGATGGTTGAAATACAATATGGTGAGAGCTGTATAGAGGAAGATATAGAAAGGGTAGTATAACCAAAGAACAGGACGCATCGTAATCCTTCTTGGCCGGTCCAGAAAAAAAATCCGAAAAATCGAAATCCTGTTGGAAGCCCCAGAAAATAAAAAATTGAAAAAAAGAGTTTGACCTGGTGGAGCTTTTTTAGCTAATCACTTATCTATCATCCCTCCGCCCTTACACCATATAGTCAAAATCATAGCTGCCCTCCGAGCCGTACCAGTACAGCGCTGTACAGCAGTCACGAAGCACTCCGAAGCAGTCCCCATACGGCTCTGACACCACGCCTCTCCAGTATCCCACCCAATCCACACACGGCTCCCAAAGCTGCTCCACGACCCTCCGAGCCGTACCACCTCTAAGCGTCCTCGTGCGTCCTCGTGAACCCCGACCAATACTTGACCAAAACGCTATAGTATTATCCTCAATCGGATCAATGACTTACGGGAGTGGCAAATAAGTGTTGACAATACCGCACAAACCTGTATAATAGTCTTATTGTAGTAATTCATCAACACTTATTAAACGAAAGAAAAATTATGTTTTCATATATTGACACCATCCAAAACCTCACCGTTGCCGAAAAACGCAATTTAGTCAAATCTATTAAATTAATGATTAAAGAGCATGTTGCTGCTAATCGTGACGCTAATTTCCAACGCAAACAAAATTCTGCTTTGCTTCGTGCTCAGAAAAAACAAGACCGCATTGCGAAATTAGAACAAAAATTAGAATTGCTCCGCAACCCAGTGGGCGCTAAAGCGATTAAAGCAAATCGCAAACACTCTAAACCAGTAGTAACCAAATTCGCCTAATAGTGAATTTATAGTAGCATTTCGCTGAGATGCTATTAGTAAATTTATTATAAAGAGATAAAATGCTAGATAGAATAAAAGAATTACCCCTTGCTGATAAGAAAACACTATTAGCAATGTTGCAATCAGATTTAAACCTGACTGTAACCACCGAATTTTCAGTCCCCAAATTAGATTACTGGCAAACTGAAACACGCAAGTGCAATGAAATTGCCGTAATTAAACGCAATGCCGGTCAAGTGATTTATACCGATTTGCAAATAGTTGACTAATTTACTCAAGTATTATTAGTGCTTGTGTTTATTGCCGTTTTATGTTATAATAGATTTTTAAAGTGAAAGAGATAAAAATATG
>Ga0181358_1000425_pt1 | contig 18830 bp, 23 predicted proteins | sample Fa13VDMM110SD_FD_130096 | JGI IMG/M metagenome (GOLD analysis project Ga0181358, IMG submission 130096) | Freshwater viral communities from Lake Michigan, USA - Fa13.VD.MM110.S.D | ecosystem: Environmental > Aquatic > Freshwater > Lake | place: USA: Michigan | collected 2013-09-24 | reverse complement strand
CTACCGTATCGTCGAATGTAAATAGGATTAGATAATCTAAAGCCATGTACAAGTCTTCGAGGAAAGGATCAATGTCCAAGCCGTGATCTTTAAGAACTTTGTCTGCTTTGTTATCAAACTGATCAAAGTGTTTAATGAATTTACAAAACAACTTTTTAGATTCTTTTAGGAATGAGTCCTGTGTTGCTTTTATCTTAACATCCGTTCCTAGGATGGTTTTCATTAGGTTTGCTATATCGCTGGGTGGGTTTCTCATAACGTATCGATTAGTTTTGTGAGGTGTTCACATCTTTCGTATTGCTCTTGTTGGACGTAATACTGTAGAGCTTTTTGTAGAATGGGTTTAAAGTTTTGTCTTTCGATTGATACCTCTAGTCCTAGATTGGGAATGTTTACAATCGGTACAGCTTTCTTTTTAGTACCTACTGCCTTTTCTACAACCTCGAAAGCATCTTGTAAAATTAAATTGTTAAATTGTTCGCTATCTTGTAGTTGTTGTAGATCGTCTGCGTCTTCGTATACAATCTCTACATTCAATACTTTACGTTGTGCTTTCTTCATAATACAGTATTTAATTACTTATAAATATGGATCAGGTTGTTTTGATACTCAGTTAGATCTTTAATTGTGATCTTAAAAATATCTATCTCAAACTGTCCCAACTCATTAGTCTCTTTGATAATTTGAGGTAGTTGCTGTAGAAGTTGAAAGTTTTCGTTTGTTAATTTACTGCTATCAAACTCTACAATAATGTTATTTGGTTTGTCCCCATCGTTGAAGTTATACGTTCTAACTCTATCTTTTAAATTATACTTAGTGTTGGATTGCTCTGCTTCAACGTACTCCGAACGTAGTTTGTCATTTGTGATGTAAATAGTGTCACAACAAGGCTCTAGAAAACTCAATGCATTCATATCACAATTATGAACAATAAAACCTATACCGTACTTAGGACGAATTAAAGGATATTGATACTCATCATTTGCAATCCAACTTCCCCATTTCCGTAAGAAATTTCTAGATGCTTTGTGGGATGCTGTTTTATAAAAGTCATCGTCCTTCCCTACCTGCTCATTCCACCTATGTCCTCTACAGGTTAGATGGTAGACGAAAGCATCTCTACTCTGTACCAACTCATACCCTGCAAGTATCCATCTCTGGAAGATGTCTGAATCTTCGTAGGGGAAGGGTGCGAATAGTGGATCATGTCCTCCAATTGCCTCGAAATCTTTTTTGTAGATGATCCAAGGGGCAAACATTCCTTTCGTTGTTTGATTTCTAAACCGCTCTTGAGCCTGCCTACAGTAGGCTTCGAAGCCCTGCACATCCAACGTATCAAAATCTAATCCAAAGTTTTGAATGATCTTCTCTTTACCCTCAGGATGTAGTGGAGGTTCAATTCTAGTTCCACAGACAACTGTACCTGGCTTAAGGTGCTTTAGTATGTTTTGGATATAGTTAGGACCTAGTACCATGTCTGCATGAAGAATGCCAATAATATCATTTGTAGCCATGCTAATACCCTTATCATAAAGGATAGTATGTCCTACACGCTCTTCGCTTCTGTACTTGATGCAATCTTGTTGCTGTATCCAATCATACGTACCATCCGTAGAACCATCATCTAATAGAATAATCTCAGCTTCTGGTGCATGCTTCTGCACACTCTTGTATGCATTCTTTAAATGTTGTAGGTTGTTATAACTCGGTATGCAAAATGTTAGTTTTTCCATTACGCTATTTTTAAAAATAATTAATTGTTTTGGGTTTTCAAAATAAAAGAATAAATTAATTCTTCTAATTGAGAATCAGTTATTTTTTGTTTGTCTTGAATTTTACTACTTATCAAAGACTTAATATAATCGGTTTGATATAACTTACCTACTTCAGTAACTACTTGACCTGATAATATGTATTGTGTTACATGACTTCTGTTTGCACACTCTGAGATGTATGTGTCGTCAGGGCCATAGGCTCCGATTTCTTTTGGTAATGGTATTTTCTCAAATATTGAATTTGAAAATAAATTAAACCAACCACCACCGAATTTAATTCGATTTGGATTAGTTATTATCGTAGTTTCACTATTACTACATTCATCATCTAAACTAAACGACTCAAAATAATCTCTGTGGTTAAATGGCTCAGATAAATATTTTTTATTAGTTAATACATCCCAACTCGCATCCCAGTATCTAATTATTTGAGGTGATAGGATAAAACATCCAGAATCGATATTTTTAGTAGCTAAAACCATGTATGGCAACAATGTAGTAGGAAAAAATACATCCGAGTCTAACCAAATAATGTAATCTTGTGCTTTGGTTTCTATCGATCTTCTCTTATCAGTGACTCCTTGTATATTACCATCCATATCGTATTCAACAGAATATCGTGTCTGTGCTCTCTTGCATACTGCAGTAAATTTATCAATGAAATATTCTTTAGGCATTTTACTATAATCCCAATCTATTATTTCTAAATTTAAAGTAACATCAATAATAATGTTTTTTGGATTTTCGATATTATAAGAAGATTTAATCAATTGATTAATTTGTCTTTCAAAATCATCAATTTCCCATGGCTGAAGATATTGTACTATTCTAATCATTAAACTATTTTTGTGTTATACCCGGTTGCTAAATTATCTAGCTTCGTAGTTTGCTCCATATTCTCTTAAACTCAAATATAAGGAATCCATTTCAGAATTCCTAAAATAATTATACATATTTGTTTCGGCATTTCTGCAAAATTCACTCACTCCAATATCAATTTTATTTTGTTTAAATGTCTGCGAATTCAAATGACAAATAGTATGAGTATCGTCTACTACAGTTTTCCAACTATTTTGTTCAGTAATACATCCTGTATATAAATCCAAACCCCACCCATAAAATAATTCATCTGGGAAATGTTGTATTTTTTCTAATACTCGTCTATGAATAAGTGGGCATTGAAAATCTATCCACTTAACAGATCTAATGCCTTTACCCCAATTCCACATTTGTTTCCAATGACATTGATCTATCGAAGCATTGATAACGGAAGGTGAATATACGTCAGCATTGGATGCTTTTGCATTCTCTATAGAAGTACTTAAAAATCTAGGCCCATGAAATACCAAATCATTGTTTAAAAAATACAACCATTCATGATGTGTACTATTAAGGAAGTAGTCCAATACTACATTAAATCCTCCTCCAAAAAATACATTTTGGTCTACTCGATGAGTTGTTGACTTTGCTAATGACTCTTTTGAGCCATTATCTAAAACCATAAGTTCGCATTTATTGAAATATAAGTCACGTTTTAGTTGTGTTACTAGATTGTCTGTTAGATCTGGTAGGTTGTGGTTTAGTGTTGCTATAAGCATATTAAAAATGGTTAAAGTAATCGTAATAGTTGGAATCGTTAATGTAGTGATTCCTATCTGGTATGTCTAGCAACTCCACAGCTCTAGGAATATTCATAGAGGATGCCCAAGCAAAGGGACCTGATTGGTTTCCAATAAAAGCGTGGCAACTGCCAATCTTCACAAAGAAATCATAAAGGTCAGTTGCGACTATCAACCTAGTCTTATAGTGCAACGGAAATTGATAATATTGTTTGATGTCAAAGCATACAAAGTAAGCTTCATCGTATTGTGAGATTAAATCATTATACACATACAACTTACTATCATCCGTTGTCTTTAGCGATCTGTTTATCATTAAGGAGTTCCTATAGGTATTATCTACATCACAGGTTATCCACTTATACTCATTTGGTATCTTGGCGTCATTTAGATAGTAGTTTGAGTATATCTCTAACCAATTGGTTTTATATAGGAGGTTTGAGGATCTCCATGCTGTTAGATCTACGTCTACTGTCTGACCAGAGTGGATCTCGAACTCTTGGATCCAAGGCTGATGATTGATCAGTGGTTTAAGTTGATTATGTGTAAATTCTAAATCAAACTCAAAAGAATGACCACCGTTTGATAAGTAAACATTAGCCTTCTCACCAGTCTCGTCAAATCTATACTTACAAACAATCATACTATGTATGAAGTCCCCCATCTTCCCTCCTGCTAAGTAATTCATAGTTTTACTTCAGTTAAAGTGTTTTGAAAAAATTTATGTTGCAATGACACTTTGTTAAGGTATCGTGTGTAGTTTGCATCTGCTGTTGTCTTGGATAATTCTGTCTCACCAGCTCTATCAACTAACTCAAATACAAGCTCGTTGGACTTTCTTAATTCAATGTATTCAACACTATTGATTATTGCTGTGAATAAGTCAACTCCAATATCATCCACTATCTCCTCAGATAATGCATCGTACGATTGTTGAAGTTTTGTCTTTTTCTCTAAGTCTGAGCTATTGTTTAATTTTACTTCGTAGATGGATAGTAAATCAAAGACGTACGATTCGTCTAAACTAATTTTGATCATATTTACTTAATTTAACTTGTTCTAGTATCCACTCATATAATTTTGCTATTCCCTCTTCTAGATCAATTGTAGGAGCCCAATTCAAAACACTTTTACTTAGTGTGTTATCTGAGTTTCTGCTCTTTACACCAATTGCTCCATCCACATATTTAATGCTTAGATTCTTACCACTAATGTCAATAATCATTTGTGTAAAATCTTTAATTGATATGGATCGATCTGTTCCTATGTTTATAGCTGAGTGATGATTAGTGCCCATGGTCCTTATCATTCCTTCCACAGCATCTGATACATGACAATAGCTTCTTAGCTGTGTACCGTCACCCCAAATTTCAATTGCATCACCGTCAACAGACTCAGCAACCTTTCTACATATTGCAGCTGGGGACTTTTCTTTTCCACCACACCAAGTACCATTTTCACCATAGATATTGTGAAATGCTACAACGTGCGTATTAATGTTGTAGTTTTCGTAATAATATTTACACAACAATTCTCCAAAGATCTTTTCCCACCCATAACCATCCTGTGGTGCTGCAGGATATGCCATCTCCTCTTTCAACATAATATCTCCATCAAGCTGTAAATGCTCAGGGTATCTACACGCAGAGGAGGTGTATAATATGTCTTTGATATTGTTTCTGTGAGCCCATTCAAATATATTCAAATCAATTCGACCTGAGTTCTGTAATATCTGAGCGTCTTTACCATGTACATAACCCATTCCACCCATATCAGCTGCTAAATGATATATTTGATCAACATCTCTACTTACCTTAAAGCTCTCAACATCGTGTTGGATTCTCAAATCTACGATGTGAAACTCATTAGATACACTCTCGACAGACTTAAATTCTGGGTATTTCAGATCAATACCTATCACGTAATTGCCTTCAGACTTTAATCGTTCTGCAAGGTGAGATCCTATAAACCCACCTGCTCCTGTTACTATAATTGTTTTCATCTGTTTGTTATTTTTTTAATCATTCTATAGTACTCACTAGCCATTCTAGTTGGACTCCACTCATTGTATATGAGGTCTGGTACTCTATTTCTAGTTTGATAGTCTATAAGGCTTCTTATGGATCCATCTACTCCGTATGCTCCAAAGTAAGGTGTTAGATGTCGAGTCATTGAAGATTGATTCACAATCAAAGGTCTTCTTGTGGATAGAGCACTGTCGGGTGATGAGTTTACTCCGCGCATTGACCAAGGAACATCCCATTGCTGTGAAAAGAAGATGTTTACGTCATTCCCATATAACCACTCAACTAAATCAGACTCAGATTCCAACAGCTCGTAGGAAATCTTCAATTCAATCCCTGGTTTATATATTAAACTTTGGCAGTGGCTGGCGATCGTTCTTGCTTCTTCACAATGCTTATCTCCAAAATGGGATGGTGGCATATTAAAACGAATAACAGCTTCATCATACTCAGCTTGAATTGCTTCAACAATTTCGTAATGCATCTTTCTACGATGCGCAAAGCCTGTGTTTCCGAACACAATCCTAGAATCCGTCTTTGTTGTAGGCTTCCAAGCACTACGCAATACAGGTCTTGTTGCGTTGTACACATCTGGGCGATTTATTATGATGGTTGGATCGTGTCCAATCCAATTATTAAACAAACTACCACCAATCCATTCAGCTGGGAAATGCCCAGGATTATCTATCACTACCTGTTCTTGTTCGTGGGAGATAGCTATATGATGTATATCACTCCTTTTGTGGTGTTGCATATAATGCTTGACAAAAGGCATTGCCGTATCGTTAAAGGAATACAATACTACTTGAGGATTTAGCTCCTCAAGTAGTTGTATGTGTTGATGTACATTTTCATAATTTTCTGTATAGTGGATTTCCCAATCACACCACTCTGGCAGATATGTCTTTAAGGCATTGAAAACTCGGAATCCGTATTGGTATATTCCACATTCCTTGTTGCTAGGATTTACGTACAGGATCTTCATACTGTTTTGTTATTTTCCGATAATTTCAAATTTTGGACATGGTATAATAAACTCACCTCCGTTAGAAAGATATTCGTCTTCACGAGTAATAAATTCAGATATAAAGTGCCAAGGAAGTACTAACATATAGTCTGGCTTCATTGCTCGAACATCTTCCTCAGACAAAATTGGTATATTTGTTCCAATAGTTTTTAGACCAAATTTGTATGGAGATCTCTCTGCGATTGCATCAATTAATGTATGGTCTAATCCAAACCATTGCAATAATGTGTTTCCTTTTGTAGAGGCTCCATAACCACATATAACCTTACCCTTCGCTTTTTCTTCTTTTATAAAAGCAACTGTCTTATCCCTCAAGTCACATATGTTTTGATAAAAATCAAGCCAGATTTCCTTTTGATCAACTTTCAAAGACTTCTCCCAGTTTAGGATAGAATCAACTCTCACATCACAAACATCTCTATAAGGTGCTGTTGCAAATGATGTTATGGATGCTGTATCTTTCTTTATGTAGATTCTAAAACTACCACCATTAATATCATTTAGCTGACAGTCAACAATCTTAAAATTTGCTTCTACTAAAGCTTTTTGTAAGGTGAATAGAGACCAGTAATAGACGTGTTCATGGCATATGTTGTCGAAAGCTAATTGCTTAATCATCAACGGTGTATAGCTCATCTGCAATACGAACAATCCATCATCATCAAGAACTGAGTGTACGTCTTTTAGGAATGGTACAGGCTCATCCAAATCGTAGAACATAGCTATACAAGTCACTACACTAGCTTTCATATCCTTGAATTTAGAACGATTGAAGCTATCTACTGTAAAGTAGTCTTGGATTATTTCGTCGGCTACTTTAGAAGACTCCTCAACAAATGAATCTTCACAAGGATCAATACCAAGCTTATTTACGTTTTTTGGTACAAATTTAAGTAAAGTTCCGTCATTACATGCAATGTCTAACCATAAATCGTTATCCTTTAACTTATGTACGGATGTTACACTTTCAACGATACCCTTTAATTCATTAGTCATTGTAGCGTTGGTACCACTTCTATACCAATACTTACCAAACATTGAGTGTATTGGAGTTACTTTTGTTAATCGAGCAGCTCCATATCTCTCATCAATCGTTAAGGTCATATCATGCTTACCAGCGCGTGCATCAGAATCAACGTTTATGAAATCAGATACATACAAGTCACCTAAGCTAAACAATTCAGTTGTTTTCATTTTAATTATTGTTTTGTTTTTAAAAATTTAGTTAAGATATATTCATACTTTTTTAAAAGGTTCTCTTTTGAGTGAATCTCATAAATAACCTCTAATGGTTTTGTTCCGTTTTTAATGATGTCTAATATTGGTGTCTCATCTACAAAGATGGAAGGTTTAACCCAATTTATATGTCTAAACATCCAACTCTTAGATATACCAATTGGTCGTCTGGCTGATAATGCGTAGTCAGTACTACCACTCAAGCTTCGTTCGTTAAATGGTTCATACATAAAGATATTTATATCATTACCACGAAGAAACTCCAACAAGGAATTATGATCTAAGAAATCGTGATTGACCTCTAAGATTATATTCTTTCCACTTTGATCGATGATGTGTTGCATTTTAGCCACTTCGGTACGTGCACTCTCTCCTGTCTCATCTCCAAAAGTTGCATACGGAGTATTGACTCTGATCTTAGCAGTATCAAACTGTTCGCATACTATCTGGGCTAGTTTAGGAAAATTTTTGTCTCGAAATCCAAATCCAAAAGTTCCAATCGTTATGATGTCGTTATTTGTTGGTGTTGTATCACCTTCATACTTTTCAAATAACGGTCTAGGAATTGAAAATATATTATTTTCTATGTCATCTGGTCTTGTAGAATCGACGTCAATAATTGCTGTAGGTGTAAAAGCTAGACCAGCTTCGTGATATAAGGCTATATGTGGAATATCACGCTTATCCGATAAGAATTCGTTAGTAATAAATGATAATATTGTTGGATAGTAATTATACAACACAACATCCGGCTTCACACTGTTATAGGCTTCTAAGTATTCTTGAGCAGATTCAATCTCCACCATTACTACATTGAACAGCTTTGATCTCTGCAACACTTGGTATACCCGGCTACCGTAATCGGCTACACCACATCGCTCTGCTTTCCTACTTACAAATAGTATTGTTCTCATTTTACACTATTAGTTAATAATTCTATATCATTGTTAACCATTCTAGACACCATCTCACTAAAAGGTGTTTTTGGAGCCCAACCCAGTTTCTCTCTTGCCTTAGATGCGTCACCTAGTAAATGCATTGGATCTACTGGACGTAGAAATTTACTATCAAATTTTACAAACTTTGACCAATTATCTATTCCAACGCAGTGGAAAGCTTCATCTAAGAATTCTTTGATTGAGTGTGATTCTCCTGTAGCTAACACAAAATCCTCTGGTTTATCTTGTTGTAACATCATCCACATTCCTTCTACATAATCTGGTGCATATCCCCAATCTCGCTTAGACTCCAAATTTCCAAGAGTTATATGATCTGCCAATCCTAGGTGAATCTTAGCAACACCGTCTGTGATCTTTCTTGTAACAAATTCAACTCCACGTCTCTCAGACTCGTGATTAAATAAGATACCATTAACTGCAAATATTCCATGACTCTCTCTGTAGTTTTTTGTAATCCAATGAGCATACAGCTTTGAAACTCCATATGGTGAGCATGGATGGAAATCGGTTAGCTCATTAGCAGTTCCACCTTTTTTACCAAACATTTCTGAAGAGGATGCTTGATAAAATTTTGTATTCTTGTTTCCATACTCACGGATAGCTTCTAAAACGCGAAGAGTTCCTAATCCTGTAATATCTGATGTTTGTTCTGGTGTTCCCCAGCTATCTCCCGCAAAGGATTGTGCTCCAAGATTATAAACCTCATGTGGTTCGCTGTCCTTAACAGCACGGACAAGTGAGTTTTGATCCGATAAGTCACCCTTTAACATAGTAATTTTGTCGGCAATGTTTTTTAAATTTGGTGCGTATGGTGTTGATTTTCTTCGCTCTAAACCAAAAACTTCATAATCTTTAGTTAGTAAGAACTCAGCTAAGTGAGATCCATCCATTCCACCAATTCCTGTAATTAGTACTCGTTTTTTCATAATTTTTATTTATTGTATTAATATAAGCTTTTTAAATCGTTTTTGCAACTTTATTTAGTATTTTAAAGGTGCATTCCAGTTAGAAGTCATAACTAATCCTAAATAACATTTAGCAATATCAGACTCAGTATATCCTTGATCGTATAGCTGCTTGAGCTGTAGTGGATAGTGTAGCACGAGAAATAATGGTTCTAATGGATAATATTCTATGGGTTTGAAGGCTAATAGACATTCTCCATACCAAGTAAACTCACTAGGTTCGTGCATAATAAGTTGTTCAAAGGTTAGGTTATTTGGTTGTATATAATTTTCCTCCAAACATTTCCACACCTTAGTGGACCATATAACTGGGCTAGGTCCAAAATCGTAATTAACCTTGGAAGATCTTCCAAACAAATCCTTACCTACCTTCTCTCTAGTGGCATTGAAGGACTCTTGTGGATCGAATCCTAACTCACGACTATATCTTGCTGTCCATTGGAACAGATTTTTTTGTTGATGCATTACTGTATATGGTGTATCGTCATCAACTAGAAAATCGCTGTAGTAGAAAGGCTTTATGAAATAGGAATCAGAGTCAATGCATATATAATTTTTCACAGGTATGTACTTCCAGAATTGAGACTTTACAATTTGCTGTGACTGCCAGTTTTGGTTATACTCTTTTTTTACGATGTCTTCGTCGATAATTAAATTGACTTCTGGTGGCAGCTGACTCTTAAAGATATTATAATCTTGTCGAGGACAAGAAATATAAAAAGGAATGTTCTCAGAGTTGTATTGTAAAACAGATTCTGCTAGTACTTTGACTCTTTGTAGATCGTTTATGTAACTCTTACAGTATATAACAAGTTTCTCCATACTATTAGTTAAATGGCATAACCATGCCGTATTCATCAAATATAGGATATTTTCCCCACTTTTCCAAGAAACTTTTTGAACTTAGTAATTCTCCAGCAGCATTTGATTCGTTTCTACTACCCAAACCTTTTCCAAAAAAGCCATTACCACCACGACCTGCAAAATGATATACTACACTTGCTCCTATTGTTTCATATTTATACCCATCCATACGCATGCGTATAAACAAATCCATATCATCATATCCATTCGGCTTAAATCGCAAATCATTACCACCAACAAGATCCCAATCACGCTTCCTAATAATAAAACTACATCCTTCAGCTTTCGGAACTGAGAAGTCTGCGTATCCATTAATGAATGATTTTATAGTGGTATCGAATAACTCGGAATTAAAATTTCCAGGCATATCGCCATATGTAGATGGATCAACCATTATTGTACCTGGTCTATCAGGTTCCATGCCGTTGTGGAATAGGTTAGGTTGAATTCGATAGCTTGAAATTAACCACCTCTCCTTCTCTGGATGTGCTGTTATTTTATTGTATAGCGCTAAGTCAAAGTCTTTAGCACAGTACATATCCGCATGGAGAAAGTTTATAAATTCTGTTTTAACTTCTTGAGCGCATCTATTCATACCATATCCATTGCTGGAGTGTTCACATCTATCTTCTATGATTGTGGTGATATTATACTCTTCTTTATTCTCTTCTAACCACTCATTAGTACCATCTGTACATCCGTCTGCAAATACGATTAATGGACTTTTGAAATATTCATTCCTACGAATCGAGTCGATGGTTAATTTTAGAAAAGGTAGAGAGTTGTATGTGCCTATGCAAGTTGTTATTTTTGATTTCATGTTAAATTGTGTTGTATAATTCGTTTTGTTTTTCCTGTCTCTTAATATTTTTTGGATGAATAAGACACCATTCGTCTTGGGGAGGTAATGCTGCGTAGGTATTATATCCTTCTAACACTTCGTGTACTTTATTCTTCCATTTAATATACGAACAATTTTTGTAAATCCGCCACTGATAATCGGGAAAATTTACTCTTCCTTTTTCATCTAATCTCCATCCCCACTTCAGGATATGTTCTGTGGTTAGCCCATCTACTGTATTAATTCTTGGGACCAAGTACACTTCATTGTCAGGATTGTTTTTCAGTAGAGGTTTTAAGTTGCTAATCAGCTCTGCGCTTGGCATTTCATCAGCATCGATCTGAAATATGAAATCTCCTTTACTAAAGCTAAAAAGATTGTTTTTAAACGATGCAAAATCTCTATCTAATGCAAAGTATGTATAGTTGAAATAAACTCTTCTATCACGATTAAAAACTGTTTGACAGACATTTATTACGGCTGGAGTTGCTTTCTCTGCGTCGAGTTGGACAAAGATCTCATCCTCAGGATCAATGTTGTCGTGTAAAAGGCTGAGGAGTCTCTCGAGCTCCTTATGCTCATCACAAGCGGTTATTGCGTATGTTATTTTCATTGTTCAAAAATTCCAATATAATCTAACGCATCCATATAATCACTATGGGAAAATTTCTTCAGAGTAGCCATGTCAACTCTATGTGAATAATACTGATCCTTCTTTCCTGGAATTGGAAACTTCTTTTTCTCCTCTTCCTTCACAGGTATTGCAAGTACTGCACTCCACCACCAATCATCCTTAGAGGTTCCATCTAAGAACACCATACCTTTAGTAGGAATATTAGTGTTGGAAGGCATCCAAATTTGCTGATCTTCGTCGTAAAATAATAAGTCTTTGTACAACTCAGGAAGAATTTCCTTTTGTTCTCTGAAGAACTCGTGTTCCTCCACCATGAAGGTGTTGGATGTGAAGCCACATCCAAAACACCAATACGTTGAGAAGTTTTCCTCGATTTTTGTAACATAACAAGCATCACCTCCACAACGCTTACAACTACTTAGATTATCCATTTGCATCCGATTCTGCTTTTTTGAGTTTAGGTAGCTCGATCTTTTTGAGCTTTGGCAATTCAATTTTTTTCAACTGTGGTAAATTTAACTGCACCTGTTTAGGGAACTCTGGAATGCTTCTGTCCAGGATGTATCCTAAATCTGTTTGCATTGCTTCGAAACTAAATTTAGTTTTAGATTTATGGTACTGCCGTTTAGCTTTGGGTAAGTATTTGCTGTAGTTGTTAAACATATCTGTTAAAAAATGCCCTACCTGTCCCGTATCTACTGCAAACCATAGGCTATCTTGTAGAATTACATTGGGAACAGCTGCTGATGGGTGCACTTGCTTGAGTTCTCCTCCTAAAAGTGTTGTATGCTCAGCATCTAAAAAGTCAATATGGCCTGACCAGTTTGTTGCTACAATTGGTTTTTTAGTTAGTGAAAATTCCAAAAGCGGTCTACCAAATCCCTCTCCTTTAGTTAAGCTTACTAGAGCTTTGATCTTAGGGTGGTTGTAGATGTTATTCATCTCGTGATCTGAAAATTCTCCGTGCAGTAGATACACGGAAGGAAGGTCTTGGGAATTTACAGATTTTCTAATTTGGTATAGTTTGTTGAGGATGTTATCTCTATCTGCATATGAAGCTCCTGCGCTGCTAGTTTTTAAGATTAGTGCAGGTTTATTCTTTTTGTTCTTAAACGTCTCGTAAAATGCTTTAACAGTTAGACCTATATTCTTTCTATCCTCCCCTACATCTCCTTGTATCCAATGTCCTACAGTGAGATAGCAAAAATCCTCTTGTATCTGATCTAGTTTAGTAATTTGAGATGTGTAGTCTTCCTCACTGATGTGCTTGTATACGTCTAGATTAGCTCCTTCGTATAGAACCTCAATAGGTTTGTTAACTTTAACTTGTCCTACTACTTGGTTGGTGTTCTTATCTCGTTGCTCGTACATAGTACTTTCAAACACATTTTTAGCATGATTTGAGGATACTAAAGTAAGATTCATGCGATTAACTCCCTCAATCCACGATGGATCGCATATAGTTGTTTCGATACCTGCTGTTACACCTATGTTAAACTTACCCATAGGTTGAAATTCATTAGGCACTGTAATCTGCATCCATATCTCGGGTTGCCTCTCCACCTCATGAGTATTTAATATGTAGGGAGTTAAGAACCCCCACTGCTCTTTATGATCGTCTATAAATCCCCAAGGAGTACTACCCCACCGTTGAGGAGCTATCCTAACATCGTATTTATCTTGATTAATTATTGCCTTAACTAGATCTCTTGATCGAGCTCCATATCCTGAGTATGTGTCTATGGGGCAACTAATTACAAATAGTGGTTTCATATTAATAAATTAAGCTGTGTCTTAGTGTTTTAGGTTGGTGTGTAGTGTCTGGGAGTAGTTCGTATCTTTCTCTTGGGGTCCAGGTAGAAAATAGCTTATCCATTGCTTCACCTGTTCTATCAGCCATCTTCTGCGCTGTAAAGCCTGCTTCATCGCCAATTGCCCATTCTCTACCTTTAGCTCCTTTAGCTTGACGTTCTTCTTTTGGTAGATCGTGCACTGCTTTAATTTGCTTTGCAGCATCTTCCCAAGAACATCTATCATCAAAGATATAAGGTGTAGGAACAGATCCTTGGATTGATAAGTTTGTTGGAAACACTGGGAATGCCCATTCTCCGCATTTCTTAATCGTTCCTCTATGGTTTGAGGGAAATTCAGGTGAGAACTCAATCCACTTACCCTTCTTATCGGCAAATCGCATTTGATCTTGCATACCTCCTGTCACGTTAGCGATGATACAAGTTCCAGCTAACAAGCTTTCAGTTAGAGCTAATCCCCAACCTTCGTTTGATGTTAGTAGGATAGTAGCATCTGCCATATTGTACAAGTAGTTCATCTCTTTTGGAGATAGAGGCTTGTCTGAAAATATAATGTTGTACTTCTCGTCGTTGCAGAAGTATTCTTTAACTGCATAGAGGTTTGTTCCGTTCTCATCAACAGGTTGTGTATGCATTACAAAAGCACATCGCTTAGCTTGTTCTTCTGGTAGTTGGTCTACAAAATGTTTGTATGCTAAGATTGTATCTCCGATCTGCTTTCTGCGAATGTTTCGTGAGTTGAATAGCAATACAAAATCCTTCTCTCCTCCCAACAATCTGTTTTTAAAATTCAAATAATCTGTATCGTGGTTTGTAATAGGGAAGAAATTATCTTCGTTAATACCATGGGGAACGTACTCGATTAGTTTGTTTTTAGCTTTAGCTCCTAATACAATCTCGTTAATGTTCTTAGTTTGTTTTGAAATTGCAAGCAAAGCGTCACACGATTCGTAAAATGATTCGTTGTACTGGGGTGCTGGGTAGTCGTCCCAAATGTTGAGATAAACAATTGGAATATTCTTACGAATTTCATGTTCCATAGCAAACAACCAAGCCCAGTACCTAGGATCGGTAATTAAAAAAATTGCATCTGGTTTTTCCAACTTCAACACTTGGCGTAGAAACATTTCGTCTCCGTATCCATTTGAAGGGATGAGGAATACTTCTGCATCCTCAATCCCTGTGATTTTGTTAGTTTCTTGTGAAATATCTAACTTCTTACCTGCGTCGGGGTGGTTAATTGCTCCTCCAACATTTAGCCAGTTGTATCTATGGGCCAAGTGGATAACTAAATCTTTTCCTACGTTTGCAACACCCGAATGCATTCGAATATCATCACACATTAGTAAGATTTTTTTCCTTTTGTGTTTAGGAATGTACTCTAATTTTGATTTCATAAATAAATTTATATAACTTTAAGATACTTAAATAAAACTTAATTGACAACTTTTACAACTTATGGCTGTTTAATTTTCTTCTAAAATCTTCATCAGTTAGATACAAATGCATTGCTCTATCTGCTAACTTTTGAAAATTAAACTTATACTTTACACAAGCTACTTTATAATCTTCGAAGATCTCTTTATCGACCTTGACGCTTGTTAAAACTCTATCTTTGGCATTCATGCTCATAACTATTATTCATATATAAATATATATGTTTTATGCTTTACTACATAAGTCACTACGATCTACGAAAGGGCAAAACTTACAAGAATGCTCACTGAAATTCTGTTTATGCTGCTTGTCTATTGGCTTTCCATCTTGGTCAAAACAATCAGTAATGAACTCATGTATTAATGATACTGCTGCTTTTACTTTGGCTGTTCCCTGTGTCGGTTTAAACAATTGAACTCTCTTTTGTGGAAAGTCGCAGTTGTCCATTAACTTTCTTTTCACAATAAAGAATTCTACTTCGATTTGATCCTCACTTATGTTGAACTGCTGGGAGTAGAATTTTTTGTAGAGTAAGACTTGTGCTGCTTTGTAGGGATCTTTCTTTTCTCTATCTCCCCACCCTCTTGTTGATGTTTTGATATCGTAGATGTAGTACTTACTACTATTCTCATTGTACAAAACTAAATCGATAAACCCTTTGTATAATACATTGCGGTTACCTTCAAATGCAGGAGTTAGTAGAGGTATCTCCACTCCTACTAAATGCCACCCTTTAGTTGTAAAGTATGCAGTTCTCTTTTTACGAAACCAATCGAAGATAGCTAAACCATCTTCATAAAACTCTGCAAGTTGTTGTTTAGTTGAGTAGTGTTGTCCGTTCTGGGCTACACCTTCTTTGTAATTGTGTTGCAATCTTTCCAACAAGTAGTGTGGTGCATCTATCTGATCTGCTGCCTTAGCTGTTTCAGTGTACATTACAGTAAGATAGTGTTGCATTAGCTCGTGAAACGCTGTACCAAAGGTTGTATGTATCGACTGCTCAAAAGGAAGTACCTTCTGTCTATATTGCAAGTCCCACTTATGCGGACATGATAGATATGTTTGTAGCTGTGAGAACGAAACTGTTTTGTTGTCCTCTTTATCCATCAACGTATAGTTTTGGATTTGCTTTACAGCAGAAGGTACTTTCTTAGCCATTACTTTGAGTATTTTTTACGAACTGCTTGAGCAAATTCAATATCGTTTGGATAGTCTAACATCATCTGTTGTAGTTCTGGAATGATAGACATTTCCTTTTTGAGGTATTGTGCTAGATCCAAAGCTTCTTCATATGCATGTTGCATGTAATTATCTTTGTTATTCTGATCTAGCGTAGTGTTGTACTTCTTGATACCCCTCTCACTACGAGATTGTAAATCCTCAATAACTGATTGTGTGATCTTATCCTTCAGCTGACTCATCTTCGTAAAACTTGCGAATCTCTTTTGGTAATGTCTCTTTCAAAATCTTTCCTGTCTGAACATCGTAGAAAACTGGGATTGGAATAATTCCATCTTCTTGTGTTCCTGTTACAAACTTTGATACTCGACGTAGGATAAATCCTTCTTGAAATACTACGTTTCCATCTTCTGATTCTACACCTGTGGTGTTGTTAAAGTCAATGTTTAACTTCGGTTGTTGATTGTCCATTATTTATTATTTAAAATATTAATACTCGTCGTAAATGTTGTATCGTTTAACTTCAGGTTCAGGAATTGGTTGTTCTTCTGTTCCAATTGCATACAAGTTTCCACCAAAAGGATCTAGTCGAAACTCACATCGACCTTTAACCATCGTAACGTACTTCTCCAATGCTTCGGTGAGAGTAGGGAGGATCGTTTTCTGATCCTCTCCTACCACCATCTGCCAGCGATCACCAGGTGGAACCCTTACGGCGATCTTAGTCAAAACTTCTACTTGTCCTGTCTTTGACATAACCTTTATTAAAACATTCCTCCCATATCCATTCCCATGCCACCGTCTGCTTTCTTATCTTCTGGTTTATCTACTACTGTACATTCAGTCAAAAGAATCGTTCCGGCAACGGACATAGCATTTTCAAGAGCATTGCGAGTTACTTTAGCTGGATCAATGATTCCGTATTCTTTCATATCTCCAAACTTCTCTTGCACTAGGTTGTACCCCATCCAAGTTTTCTCCTCAGCTCCTTCGATCATCAATCGATAAACTTGCTCTTGGGAATATCCTGCGTTGGTTAGAATCTTAGAGAATGGTGCACCGCAAGCTTCATACACAATACCTCCACCAGTAGTGTTACGGTTTGTGATGGCGGTTCTAGCACGCAATAGAGCGGTACCACCACCAGGAACAATTCCTTCCGAGATAGCAGCCTTGGTTGCATGTAGAGCATCTTCTACGCGATCTTTACGCTCTTTAATCTCAAGTTCAGAACCTCCACCTACGTGTACGATTGCTACTCCGCCTGTGAACTTAGCAAGACGTTCTTGTAGTTTTTCCGTTTCGTACGGAGTCTTAGCTTGGTCAATCTGCTGCTGTAGTTCAGCAATACGTGCTTCGATTGCTTCTGCAGAACCTGATCCATCTACGATTGTAGTGTCTTCTTTCTCTACAGTTACCATACGACATTCTCCCAACCATTCTGTTTTCAACTTATCAAGCTTCATTCCTTTGTTAGGAGAGATTACTTGACCTCCGGTTAAGATAGCCATATCTTCTAGAATTAAAGTACGACGATCTCCAAAGTCTGGTGCTTTTACAGCTGCTACTTTTAAAGTACCTCGCATCTTATTTACAATCAAAGTTGCAAGTGCTTCATTGTCTACATCCTCTGCTACGATTAGTAGTGATCGGTTTTGCTGTGATGCATACTCAAGTACTGGTAGAAGTTCCTTTACTGCTGTGATACGACCATCGTACATCAACACCCAAGGCTTATCCAAATGACATTGCATTGTAGTATTGTTGGTTACGAAGTAAGGAGATTTGTATCCTCGATCGAATTGCATACCTTCTACTGTTTCCAAGTAAGTTTCACCTGAGCGAGATTCTTCAATGGTTACTACACCATCACGTCCTACTTTCTCCATTGCTGTTGCAATCAACTTACCAATCTCTACATCGTTATTGGCTGAGATAGTTGCGATTTGCTCTAGCTGATCTTCAGAGGAAATGTCTTCAGCTACCGACTCTCGTAGGTACTTTACTACTTCCTTCACTGCACTTTCCATGTTACGTTTGATCTCAACTGCATTCTGTCCATTATCCAAATGAGATAGACCTTTGTTAATCATTACTTGTGCAAGTAAGGTGGATGTAGTTGTACCATCTCCTGCCTTGTTTGCAGTCTTAATAGCTGCTTGTTTAACCATTTGTACACCTAACTCCTCTGTAGGATCTTCCAATGTAATGGATTTAGCTACTGTTACACCGTCTTTGGTTGATTGTGGGAAGTCTCCTGGTTTAGAGATTACTACGTTACGGCCATTAGGACCTAAGGTTGCTGTTACTGCGTCTGCAAGTTTATTAATACCTGCTAGTACTTTTTTGCGAGCTTCTGCTCCGTATTCAATTTGTTTACTCATAATTAATCTTCTTCGTTTACGATTACTGCTAAAACTTGACCTTCAGGACAGATGTAATATTCTTCTCCTTCAATT
>Ga0181358_1000424_pt1 | contig 18874 bp, 26 predicted proteins | sample Fa13VDMM110SD_FD_130096 | JGI IMG/M metagenome (GOLD analysis project Ga0181358, IMG submission 130096) | Freshwater viral communities from Lake Michigan, USA - Fa13.VD.MM110.S.D | ecosystem: Environmental > Aquatic > Freshwater > Lake | place: USA: Michigan | collected 2013-09-24 | reverse complement strand
CAACAAAATAAGGATCTTACAGAAAAAATCATCAATTTATTAAATGAAAATAAAATAGTCCATTTAAATGAAACTAATATATCACAAAAACCTAAAATATTCTTTTATAATGATTTAATTGTTACGACAACATGGTGTCAATTTATTGATAATATAAAGAAATTAGTCGCCTTAGAAGACATTAAGTTTTATGAAAAAGGATATGTAGATTGCATTTTTGATACAATTTTGCGATTACTTAACACCATAAATGGTAACAGACCATTATATACATTTAGCAAAAAAAACAAAATTATGGTAATTTATAAAGACAATAAATGGTCTAAAATAGCATTTGAAGATTTCAAAAATGAAGTCAAAATCGTAACAAATAAAATTATACATTCATTCATTTGCAACTTTAAAAAGAAAATACCTCAATCAGTTTATGATGAAACAATTTCTATCATGATGGACGATACAGATAAATATAAGGAGCAAATTGCAAACAAACTCCTAGAATATTGCGTCTATTTAGCCTAAATAAATAATCAGGTTTTGTATTACATAACCCCATTATTTTGTAAATTCATAAATATAATGATATGATATGAGAAGTGAATAATGACAACAAAATGGATTTAAATTACTTATCCCTTGTTACATATTAGATACAGAATTAATCTTTAAATACTTTTATACTGAATATAAATTGTCAATTTTTCTCCTAAAACTTTCATAACAATATTTATGAAATATATAACGCTTTCTATTGCACTCAACTTTTATAAAATCAAACTCAACCCAATGCTTACAATAGTGACATTTTTGTATCTCTTCATATTTATACGAATACATATTATAAATAGAGAGAAAAACTTTAGCAAAAAAAATAGTTAAATGTTTAATCTTTAGTTAATATATATGACTCCTGAAGAGAAAAATATATATAACAGAGTGTATTACCACATGAATAAAGAGGCATTTCATTTGAAAAATAAAATCAAGTATCAAAAAAATAAAGAATATTACAACAAATATAGCAAAAAATATTTTCAAGATAATCCTATGTATTTAAAAAATCATTATCGTGAAAACATCGAGCGATACAGAGAATATTACAAAAAAAAATGTAATGCAAAAAAACCAATTGAGAAACCCATTGCTATTCAGAACCCCATTGAAAATGAGAAACCCATTGCTATTCAGAACCCCATTAAGAAACCAAAGGCTAAAGTAGGAAAAATGATATTGAAAAGACGAAAAATTGAAAAAGAATTAGAATTACTCAAAAAAAAGTCTGAAAATTTTAAAGAATCGCTTAAAGCGTAGCAACCTTTGGTTAAACCTTAACAGCACCAAATTTCCCTTTTTCTGTTTTATATCCAGCCTTTTCAAGTCTTCTCTCTCTTTTAGCATTTTCACTCATCTTTTTTGATACAATTCTACCATGTTTGTTTTGCATAAGGTCTTCTTTATGCAAACCTCCACTTGTTTTCACAGCATTACCATGCCATACCTCTGCACGAGAACCAATATTTTTTTTTGAGTCCATTATGTAATATATCTAGAAAATATATTTAGAAAAAATTGTTGATATAATATATTATGAGACAATTCAATATTGATTTTTATGTAGAAGTTGCTAAATTGACAAAAATACCTGATCTAGCAACCAAAATTATTGTCCTAAAAGATATTATTCATTTCCATCAAAGAGCAGAACAGCCAGTATTTTCAAAAGAAGAAGATAATGTATTGATAAATCTATTTAAAGAAAAATTACACGATTTACAAACTAAAGAAATATCGGCTCATTCTTAATATTCTCAATTGCATGACTAACAAATGGATTTTTGGATTCGCCTTGTAAAGTTCGCATGTCATTTGGATTAGCCAAAGCAGAAACAATGTCGTATTTAACACGCCAATTAGTCACATTTGGATTATCTTTTTGTTTTATCAACGCACCATTTAGCGTATAGCCTTTATCATTTTTGCCTGTCAATTCATTAACCGATATTGCAGATTGGCTGTGACCTACCAAAGTAATAGGTGCTTCATACTTTTTCTTTGCTTTTAGGTAAGCATTTTTTGCATCTTGAAATCGTGGAGTATATTCAAATGTGCCAGTTGTAACGTTTTGTATATTATTTTGCCAATCCTCGTAAAATTGGGGGCTAAAAGGATTTACGCTACTACCATTCTCAACAAAAATAACCTTACGAGTTGTAGGATTATATGCAACCATTCGCTCATTATTTGTCAAATCTTTATCTACTACATAACCAAATCGTTTCATTCTCTTCATTTGCTTTTTTTCATTGCGAAGGTAGCCTAACTTTAAAGCCTTATACATTGACAACTTTTTTATTTTACGCAATTCTCTAGGCATAAATATACATTATAGAGAGAAAAATATATACTCATTATATATATGAAAATCATAGAACACGATAAACCTAAATTGCCAAAGGTCCACATGTTGGTAGATGATGTGATTGATGAGAAACTTACAAAATTCCCTGCAATTAAGCAGTGCTTTTCAACAAGCAATACAACTTTGATATGCGGAGGAACTGGGAGTGGCAAAACAACATGGTTGATACAAATGATGAAAACTGTATTTAAAAAAGTGTATCATCAAATATTTCTTATCATTCCTGAAAATTCTCTCAATTCAATTGATCCAAAAGACAATATATTTTCAAAACATTTAGACCCTGAAGACATTTACCATTCTTATGATGTGGAAACATTGGAAGAAATATATGAAAAAATAAAGGATAATGCAAGTGAAGGATATTACTCGCTACTTTTAATAGATGATATGGGCGATCAGTTAAAAAATAAAGCAGAGGCAAAATTATTACAATCAATGTTCTTAAAAAATAGACATTTACGATTAAGTGTATTTATGCTTTGCCAAAACTTTTATCAAGCCCCAAAAATAGTGCGAGAGATTAGTAACAATGCAATTCTCTTTAATACTAATAAATCGCAAAATGAAAAGTTCTTCGAACAAATGCTTACATTGAAAAAAAAGAATTTTGATGAATTAATGAAACTTTGTCCTACAACACATGATTACATATTGGTTTCTCTCAAACATAAAAAGATATATCACAATTGGAACGAAGTTGTTTTTGAAGATTGAAAATATATATAAAAACAATATAAGCATATATATTTTCTTTTTATTAAATAAAATGAGAATTGAATTAAGCAAACAATTTGAAAAAGGATTATACGATTATGGTCTAACTATGGAAGATATGAAAAAATTTTATTATTGTGGAGGAAATATAGGTTGTCATCATAATTATTTTATAAAATCTTGTCCCAATGATGATTTACCTGATTTAGTTGATAGATGTGTTTGTAACCATTTAATAAGAGAAAATTGTTATGTTACAGATGGAGAAAGAATTTTAATAGTAGGAAATTGTTGCATAAAAAGATTTTTACCAAAAGAAAACTCAGGTAGAACTTGTGAAATTTGTAGGCAACCACATCGTAATAGAAAAGATAATAAATGCAATAATTGTCGTAAAGGCAAAGGAATGTGTATTATTTGTAAAAAATCAACTTTTAAACCAGCATATAAATATTGTTTAGATTGTTATTATCAAAAATGATTTGCTTTTTTCTTCCTTTATATATAAATGAATGTTCCAAATGATACAAAACTTTACAACAAAGTAAAGAGAGAAGCGGATAAAATTTATCAAAAACCAAGTGCATATAAGTCAGGATATATTGTAAAAAAATACAAAGAATTAGGAGGAACTTATAGCGGTAAAAAAACATCGTTAGGTTTAACATCATGGTATAAAGAAAAATGGCAGGACATTGGCGGTCAGGCATATCCAGTATATCGTCCTACAAAGAGAGTTAATAAAAACACACCATTAACCGTGAGCGAAATTGACCCAAAGAATTTAAAGAAACAGATTGCTCTTAAACAGATATATAAAGGGAAAAAAAATTTACCGCCCTTTTTACCATTCATATAAATAGCATATCACCACAAAATCTTTAAAGCATAATATGCTCTTGAACCTAATTTCTCAGCATTTTTTTTGTGACGAATGCGATACAATCTCCTTCTCTCTTCTGCATATTCCTTGCCCTTGGTTTTCATATAAGTTGGAAAGTCTCCCATGCCAAGAGAACCGATACTAGTTATATATTGGTTATTCCAATCATATACATCAATCTTCTTACCTTTTCTCGTGCTAGGTTTAATTTTCACACCTAAATCCCTAGCCCTTTCATAACTATAATTACTTATTTCATACATTTATAATATATGCATAAAATAAATTATAAATCTGTTCGTGGATTTGTTTGTGGATTTGTTCGTGGATTTGTTTGTGAAGTAGTGTAAGTTATTGGTAATACATTTGATGCTGGAATAAAACTTACATTTTCATTTGCATTATTTGTATTATTTGTATTATTTGTATTATTTGGACTTATAAAAGCAGGAATAGGTATATGTGGAGCAATTGGAATGCCACTAGAATTAAGGTCTCTAAATTGTGAAATTACATACATTTGATTATCAGTTGCTGGAAGTCGTGTCATACCTTGACTTTCTAATGTTTCAGCTTCTCTTATAGTTTGTCGTGCATTTAAAACTGTAGGCAATTGTTGAACGTCAGTAGCAGTAGGAACATTCCTAACTCGTTGAACGTCAGTAGCAGTAGCAACAGTAGCAGTAGCAACTGGCACAGAAATAATATTATTAGGATTGCCAACAAAAACTGCTTCAGCATTCCTAACATCAGGAAGAATTTCTCCTCTCCTTATTCTTCTTCTTTCTCTTCTTCTTCTTTCTTGCCTACTTTCTTCCCTTCTAATATCCTCTAATTCCTGTAAAAAATTATCAGGTTCAGGATTAATTCCTCTTCTTCTTCTTCTTGGTGCATTTTCATCTGCAACCCTTGAACTGGAAAAACCGCCTAATCTTCTTCTATCCATATAATTTAGTTATAAAAAAAAATAATCCAACTATATATTATAATGCCTAAACAGACAAAGCAAAAGCAAAAACAAAAACAATCTCAAAATGTGGTTCAAAAAGTTGTCGTCAAATTAGACTCGAGCGGTCAAAAAATTAAAGTAAAAAGAAAGCGTCTTAAGCGAAGCAAGAAGGAACCTGAAATGCTATTTGATGAACGATATTACAGACAATTACCAGCCCCAGTTATTTACCAAAGCACAACACAAGTTCCAATGCTTGTTCCAAGTCAAACACCAGTTCCTGCTTTTAACCCACCACCACAAGCACAACTGATAAATCAGCCAATGCCAGCAAGACCATTTTTAGAGGATTTAGGATTAGTAGGAACAGAAGGACCAGTTGAGATTTTGGATAGACCAACAAAGGCAGAACAACTAGAAGATTTTATAACGCCAACAGCGCTAAAAATATATAGTGATGAATTTTCAAAGTCACTTGATGAGAAGGCAAAGTATTTTAAGTCATTGCAAGAACCGATGCGTCAACCATTTTTTCCAACTGGAAACATAAAATTTGAAATGGAAAATATAAATCCTAATGAAATACCAGTTGCAGAACCAGTCCCAAAAAGAACAAGACGAAATAAAAAAGAAATGGCAGAAGCAGAACAAATGTTAAAAGAAGATGTAGCCTCAACTGGTCTAGCGCAATTTGAAAACACATTCCAACCAAAACCATTCAACTTTGAAGAATCAGCAAGTGTTATTAGCGGAATAACTCAACCAATGAGTGAAATGCCAACAACTGAGATTATGAGCGAAGTTACAACAGCATTCCGCCGTAATACATGGGGTGACCTATTGCAAAGATATCAAAACCTAACAGGAACAATGTTTAAAAGACGCAAAGGATACAAAAAAGCAGAATTTCAGGATTTAGTTGAACGAATGGAGAGAGAAAGTTAGTCCAACTTTATAAAAGTTGGAGTCAAAAAGTAAAATCTATGTATATTATATCTAACAAATGACAAGCATAACAGGTTTATATTCAACAGACGATATTACGATAAATGGCTTACCAACATTTGATTTTCCAACATTTCCAATAGACGCAAGTTTTAACACACTTTACGCAACTGATATATCGTGTGACACATTAAATGCTAACAACATGATTGTTCCTCGTATCAACGCATCTTTAGTTCCGCTACTTGGTTCAATTATCAATTTAACTACATTAGCACAAAATATTAATTATAATACAACAACAAGAGGGTTTGAAATTTGGGACGATCAAGCAACAGGTCAAATAATTACAGTTGATACATCAAATAATGGAATTGATATGAACACGATAACTATGAGTATTCTAGCAAATGTATTGGATATAAATTGTCCCAGTTTAACCTTTACCAATTCAACCGTTTCCTTTCCAAATTCATTAGTTTCATTTGATGATAATCTTCCAACAACAACAATTACAACAGGATTCGCAAATAATAATTTTATTACAAAAGCCTATGGAGATACTATTTATGCTTCATTAACTGGTTCAAATCAACTTTTACAAGTTGCTAATAATATATTTTTATTGGTTTCCAACTATGCGTTTGACACGCCAGTAAGAGCATTAAATTTTGGTGCTGTTGTAAATTTTCCATATACTGCAATAACTAGTTGGTCGCTTTCAAATATTTCAGGGACTACCCCAACAATCAGCACAGGTCGTGGTTTTTGGGACACGCTTGGTCCAAATTGTTTAGTCACTGAATATCCAGGCTACCCAACAGTAACTCAATCCTTATGCGTTCAACAAAACGCAATAAATACTTTTCGCATACAGCAATCCATATCTGCGGACGCAGGTAATTATTTAGTGACATTCTATATATGGGGTCGTTTTAATGGTTACAGCACAACTCAAACGGTATCTTGCACTTTTGGAACTTTTACATCATCTTCAAATACAGCAGTAGAACAATCATGGAAAAAAATACAATTTGCAACACAAGTAAATACAACAGGGGCAACATCAATAATATTTGATTTTATCCAAACAACAGCAATAACATCAGGAATTGTTATAACAAATATATCTATACAACAATTGGGGGGTATTGTATCAAGAAATGCAACTAGTATGTCTACTGGTTCAGTATTACGTCCTGACCTTGGACTGTATTGCTATGGCGGTATTTATAACACAGGTCCGTTAGACAATTATGGACCAGTAAATATATACGGACAATTAAACCCAGTAGTCCAAAGGGTTAAAAACTCAATGGTTATTGGTAATTGTAAATGGGGCTCTAGTCTTGGTAATACAAATGACACAGGACAATTTTGTCAACTAATAGGAGATGGTATAGCAGCAAATATTTCAAGTGGTTTATCAGGCAATTTTACAAATATAGTTGCTATTGGTTCAGCAGCAATGGAACAATTAAACGGAACGAAAACGGATATGATTTTTTTAGGTTATAGAGCAGGGAGATATGCATCTTCGCAAACATCTATCGGTATCGGCACAGGAACAATGCAGAATCTTGGTTATTCTGGGTCTTCTTCTTCAAATATAGCGATCGGTCATCTTTCGATGGGACAAATGGGGTCAAATAATAACAATAATAATTGTTGTGTTGGTAATAGCACATTATTTATAAATGATTTTACAAACAGTCGTTCATTCAATTCTATTTTTGGTAATTCTTCAGGAACAAATGTATCATCAAATTACCATACGATAGTAGGTTATGGTTCTTTCCAAAATAATATATCAACTGGTTCATTAGGAAATACAGTAATAGGCGCATCAGCAGGTAATACATCTGCGTCAATCAACACGATGAAATATAATTCTTTATTAGGTTATGGTTCAGATTTAAATACAAATTTTAATTGTGAGAATGCAACAGCAATTGGTGCGTTTGCAAAGATACTGGAGAGTGATGTGATAGAAATGGGTGGTCCTAATCAAACAACTGGAGCGTATCCAAAAGTGACTATACCGAATAAGATTCAATTGCTTTCCAATACGGTATTCGGTGCGTCCGCATCTATCAATCTGTATTTCCGCATTGGAGAGAACATAATATTGACTTCTGCTACAACCGCAACGATAAATCTTCCTGTTCCTGCGGCTAACTCAATAGGATGTAAATTTACAATCTACAGAGCATACAATGTAGGAGTGCCAACATTTATAACAATCCAAGCAACAGCAGGGATAAACATATTAGGTGATGGTGTGACATCATCAAATACCTACACGTGGAGTGGTTTACAGACTGTTTTAACGGTGGTATTAATTGGGACAACTGGTAACGCATGGGTTGCAGGGGGGGCGACGTTGAGCGACGGTTCAGCAGACCAAATTTCAACCGTCCAAAATTCAACAAATCAGACAAACTATCTAACTTTCGGTCAACAGTCAGCAAACCCCAATTCATACACGACATTATACACGGATACTAATTTGACTTACAATCCAGGAACAGACACGATGACAGTAGTGAATATGAATATTACGCGTCTATCACGTCTCGATCAGTATTTGGGAGAAACAAGTCCAACTATTATATCCGCTACAACAACATTGGCTTCTCCATTTTATAAGTATTATACTTTTTTCAATCCAGCAGGAGCGACGATACAAGTGACTTTGCCAACTATAACTGCATCTAACGTGGGATTGAGTTTCACATTCAATCGTTTGGGAGGTCCATACACAGCGCCAAATTTCACATACTTATTACAAGCAGGTTCCGCAGTAGCAGCTGCACAACCAGCTTTCTATTCAGCCTCTCCGCAGGGCAGCATAAACTTTACAAATTTGATTGGAACGCAGCAATCAACTTCAAATGTAAAATCAGTCGTGATACAACCAGCAGGTGCAGGGCAATATACCAATACAGCAGGCTCAACCTCACTGATAATCAACTCAGTAACAAGTGGATTTTTGAATATAGGAGGTCGTATTGTGTTAGATGGTGCAACTTATAGAATAACTGCGTTTAATACTGGAACTGGACTAACAGGGACATACACGGTAACCCCAGCGATTCCATTAGCACACACAGCAGCATCATTTACAACGAATGTAAGTTATGGATGGGTCCAAACGTTTGTGAGATAAATAAAACAAGCAAATATTTTTATCTTTTCTTACTTTATAATGAGTGACCCATATCTCTCTCTCGTTTGCGTAAAAAATCAATTAGGTGTTGATATAAAACGTAATGAAGCCAAGAAAAGAATACTTGACCGCATAACTGAACTTGGTTTAACAAATAATACATACAAAAACAATCAGGAGTTTTTACTTCTTGTATGCAATTTAGCAGAGTATCTTATAACAAAAAAAGATAAAGTATCAAAAAAGGAAATCGTTTTAGAGGTTATAAACCAATTATTCAATTTACAACCACAAGAGCGTCAAGCAGTTGAAGCCAATATAGAATTTCTCCATCAATCAAACATGATAAAGAAAGTTTCAAAATGGAAATTATTTTGCACTGGTGTTAAGGAGTTATTTTTCTCAAAAAAAAAGTAAAAAAAATAACCTATAAAATATCAAATATTGGCAGAGATTATAGCGTTGGTGTATTACTCACGCATTACAATTTACACACAGCATTAAGCATATACAATTTGGTAACAACCTCACCGATAGATATAGTTATATTTGTATTGTCATCTAAGTTTGGATTATCTAAATTCGCAATCATGATAATATTTGCATTTCTTATCTAATGGGGGCGCTCAATCCCTAAAACAAAAAGAACAAGGGAAGTAACAGCATAAATAATAAATACCACTAAAACAAATACAGCAATATGGTTTAAAACACGGTTCATCATCAATAAATTCATTCGAATCTATTGATGCATTATTAGATTCATATACATGACTTGAATTAGACGAAGATTTCATCATATATATTATTCAGTTAATTTTTTTTTTATCCAATTGATTACATATTTATCATCATTGCCCCAATCAAGATAATCCTGACCTTCCATGGTAAGAACTCTAGTATCTATTGTAAAGCCTCTATCATCGTGAAGACTAACAAATATTCTTAAACTCTCAAATAAAACTAATTTATCAATAGTGAATGTGAAAGCAACAGCAGTTTTGCTAGGCATCTTTATATTTGGATAAATGGGATTAGGGTTAAGAATAGGATTAATAGGAATATTATTTGGGTCCATTTTATATAAATAGAGAGAAAAATTGGTTGCCGAAAAATGGCGATTAACAGACTATTAAGGAATTAACTAAAATTGCGTTAATAATGGTTAATATAACTAAACATTAAGGATTTATCTAAAATGATTACAATTAAAAATTTTTAATTCTTTTATTAACTAAAATCTGCTTAATAATCTGTTATATTAACCATTATTAAAGCGTTTTTAGTTAATTCCTTAATAGTCCGTTAATCGGCATTATTGTCTTTAAATTGTTTTTTAATTGTTTCTTTAGGTAAAATAAAATGTTTGGATATATAAATGGAACATTTACACAAATGTCTAAAAGAAAATCGTCCTAATATTAGTGATAGCACTATTAAGACTTATAGTAGTTTGTTGAAATCATTTTTTTATAAACATCACGATAAATCGGTGGCTATTGATTGTGATTGGTTTAATAAACAAGACGATATTATTGAACTACTTAAGGATAAAGCACCATCAACTCGTAAGACCACTTTTGCAGCGCTTGTTGCCATTTCAAAGGATAATGAAAAATACAAGAAGGCTATGATGAATGATAGCAAAATATATCAAAATTTTATTGATACACAAACCAAAACAAAGACACAAGAAGATAATTGGAAATCTTTTGATGAAGTTAAAAAGATATATGATGACATGTATAATAGGGTTAAACCGCTATTGAATAGCAAACAAGTTCTCTCTACAAAAGATTTTAAAGCCGTTCAAGATTTTATTATTCTTGCATTGACATGCGGAGTTTGGATTAGTCCAAGACGATCTATGGATTGGGTTGAAATGAAAATAAAGGATGTTGACAAAGGGCATAGCAACTATATTGATAAGAATTTCTTCGTTTTCAACAAATATAAGACTGCTAAATTTTATGACGAACAACGAGTTGAGATTCCAAAGGGTTTAAAACTTATTTTGAATAAATGGTTGAAACTGAATCCACATGTGTATTTGCTTGTTGATAGTAACAATAATAAAATGACTAATGTAAAACTTACACAAAGGTTGAATGCAATTTTTGATGGCAAAATTAGCACATCTATGCTTCGTCATATATTTTTGACTGATAAGTTGAAAGATGTTCCAGCATTAAAGGAGTTACAACAAATGGCACACGATATGGCACATACACCATTACAGGCTCTTGAATATGTTAAAAAGTAATATGTTGTTTTTATATTATATTTGAAAACAACTTAAAAGCGGACACTAATCTGTCCTGTAGCAGAATCCAAGACGTAGATGATATCCATTTTGGCGATGAAGAAAACTGTTACTGATGTTAAATTTGTAGTAGCAAGTTGAAGGTTCAAGAAAGTATTGCCTGATTGGAGATTGAGACCATCCAAAATACCTGCCTTTGCAACTTTTTCTAAGGATAATCCGTAACAGAATTGACATTGGTTCTCCGCAGTTGAAGCAGTGGCATTAGCAATAAGAAAAACAGCGTCGGCATCAGTAGGTAAAGTAGAACCAGCACCAAGTGGTATATATTTGAAATATTGACTTGGAACAAGACCTGATTTGAATTCATAAGTGTTGAAGTTTCCAATTGCTTGTTGTGTATCCGCAAGTGCCTTGGCAGGATTTCTTAAAAAATCTACTGGGTTTGAAGGATATAATTGTCCGTTGATGTTCCAAGCAGTAGAAGTAGATGTTAACATTTTGCTATCATACACGTTATTAGCACACCCTGCGAGGGATAAAGTAGATGCTTCCGTAGCACGGAAAAACAAGGCTCTTACAGATGATCCACGAATGCCAGTTAAAAGCGAAACAGAACCTGATGTTAATGCTGGTAAAGTGCTGGTGGAGGCTCTGTAAGTAATACCTGAGTAGTATTGCATGCCACCTTTGTTTAACATTCTTAAACCTTCTTGTCCTACATCAACAACCTGCATGTTGAGAGAAATATTATCCATTGTAACCTGGACGACTGCTGCAGTGCCTGCTCCAGCAGTTACAATTGTGATAGGTAGTATTGCTGACGTTTGCATAACTAGTTGTAAATTACTTAAAGCACCGTGATTTAAGAATTTATCAGCACCCTTACCAATTAGCGAGTTCATAATTGGAATGCTGTAAGAATAATATCTATCAAGTGCTCCTGATACAGTTGCACCATCAATGCCTAACACTTTATGACCTTGATTAGAGTTCAAAGAACCAGTTGCTGCTGCCTCATATTGGAAGCCATACATTGCTGCTAAACCATCTCTCTCTGCTACATTAATTTCATTTTGAACCAACATATCAGCAATAACACCATAGTTGGTAACATCATCTAAAACAACGCCGTTGCTTTGGATATACATACGGTCAAAAAATGAAGCCGCATGAGAACGAAGTTGAAAATTGGTAAAAGCTTGTGTTACTGCAGAAATTACGGAATATTTTACCCTAAAATTCAACATAGTGAATCTTGGATCTGCGAACTGGCTCTTGCTTTGTCCGCATGGTATATCTATAATAATATTACTGGAAGTTCCGCTTAATTGTTGAACTGCAGTTGCTGTTACAGTTTGTTGAGCGGAAGCGACTTGAGACAAGTTGCTGGGAATAACTTTTAAAGCATAACTTGAAACAGAAGGAGGAAGAGAGAACGCAATTTCATTAGAGAGTTCTTTTGGGAAACCGATTGGTGTAGCCATTATATAATATATGAAAACAAAAAAAAATTGTTTTTTTGCTTCGCTAAAAAGTTTATTCTGCTAATTTATTCTGCTAATATAAAATTCTCATCATCTGCAATATTTTTTACTTTTCCATTTATAGAACTAACGAGTTTTTGGAATTGAACTGGTCTCTCTATTGAATGCCTAAATATATTGAAACGCAAAACAAAATATGATGATATACCATTAAAATTAATTAAGTTATTGTTATCATCTGTGATCGAAATAATAATACTTGTATTTACGTCTAAACTTTTTAGCAGAAACTCACCGCCATAATTCTCATATATAATCTGTGAATTCAATTTTGCTACATTTGGAATTGATGCTAAAATATCACATGCACCTATATTGCTATTATTTGTTAGCATAAGACCATTATTCAATAAATTGCAGTGAATTATGAAACGAGGTATAGGCAAGAAATTCATAGACCTTGGGAGTGTTATTGCCGTGCCTGTTGTTTGTGTAGTTCCGCTAAATCCAAAAATATAGTCGCAACTGCATGGATTAAATCCCCAAGTGCTTCCTGGAAAAAGTGATTGATATGTTGGTGTGCTTGTGATGGTAATTTTATTTGTTACCGCACTATATGACATTACAAAATAATTCGTTGGGATTGCTGTGCTTTGTATCTGTGTAATGAAACTTGTTATGGTGTAATTGCCTTCAGGGATGATGGTTGTTGATGTTGAACCAGCGTATGTAAAAATAAGAGTGTTATTGTATTCATTTACGATATAATTGCTATTCGTTATGACTGCATAAGGCATGGAAAGAGTTACATATTCAATTGTATCATCGTTTGCAAAATTTATATAAGAGCGTAAATCGTATTGAACTTTGCTTCTATATGAACCATTAAGGGCTATTGAGTTTCCGCCTTGTGTATTAAGATGTAATACAAGACTATCTTTTAATAGTGTTTTATTATTGATTGGTTTGGTTTCCATCATCTTTTTCAGTTATATTATGTTGAGAATTTATCTCTCTATTTTCTTTTGATAAAAGTTCTAAATTGGTTTCGTCTACTTTCTCTTGTGTGATAATTGTTTCTTCTACACTTTGTATTTTCATTTCGGCGATCATTGCTTCATAATCTGCTTTCTGTTGTGCTACTATTTCATCTAAAACACTTTCATCTTGTCCTGCATAAGCACATAGTAACGCATTTCTCATATATTCATCATTGAGACCTTGAAACATCATGTTAATTGCTTTTTCATTTTTTTTTTGTTGTAATGAGCGAACTTTGAAGGCTGACATATATATTACGGAAATATAAAATATATTGTTAATTTCCTTAATTGTATAACTCAAAAGTCATTAATATTTGCCACTCTGTGCTTCTAAAATTTATTAACTGATTGGTAGCATAATTGTAGAAGGAAATTGTAAATGGTTGCGACCCAGTTGGAATCACAACATCAACACCTTTTTCATCTAAAGTTGAATTGTTATAATACCAGTTTGTGTTATCAAATGGTGCTGTTACAAGTCTTGGATAAAAAAATCCTAATACACTTCCATTCTGTGTTGCAGAGAGAGAATTGTTAGTTTGTAAATTGCAAGATATGTAACCTAAATAGTCATTAGCGACCAAAGGAATTACATTTGAACTTGGGTCTATGTAATAAGATAAAGATTCAGCACTTGTAAATTGGTGTCTTACACGACAATACTTATATTTTCCGTTTATATTGTTGCTTCTAAAAAATTCATTCCAATTCATAGACCAAGTTACATTTGCTTTGTTTGTTTTGTCAGTTGCTTGTGCTGGTGGTTGAAACCCCCCTAAATCATTATCAGTAGTTTGTAAGTATAAATTATAAACTGATGGTTTTGTTTCAGTCATATATATATATCCATCTTTTAAAAAAAGGTTGATTAATTGTAAAGTTCAAATGACAGTAGTATTTGGTATTCATAACTATAAAGACTCATACGTGTCATTGTATCATCATTCATAAAAGTAAGGGTTAAAATATTATTTACATTTGAAGGCATATTAATATCAACACCTGTTTCAGCCATGGTGCTTACTAATACTATATGAGTTGCTGAGCCTGTTGTCAGGGAATCTTGTGGATATACTAATCCAAGTATTGTTCCTATTCCTGTGCTTGTAAATCGTGACGAAAAATTGCTTGTTAAATAACCTGATAAATTATTCCATTGATTTGCTGCTGATGCGAAAGTTTCGCTTGTTAAATGGAATCGAACACGACAATATTTGTAATTCTTATCATCACCTTTGAATAGGTTAGACCAATCAATATTCCAACTAACATTATTGAGTGATGCATCCATTACTGGAATGATAGGGTTAAAAGGGGAAGTGTTTGAAGATGTAACTGCAGTGCTTAAATAAAGACTATATACAGGCATATATATATAAGATTGCTAAAATAATTCTATTGGGGCTGTGCCCCAGTAAAACCCCCTTATTTATGTTAAAGGAGGGGTCATAGGGGCAAGTGCCGAAGGCACGACTGTTGCTCCGCTTAAACCTTGGTTCCCTATCTAAAATAATTCAAAGTAAAGTATTCCAAATACATCTCTTGGATTTGTAGATGCAATATTAATTGGAATTGACCTTGAAGTATAACCAAACCAAAGTGCTAATTCATTTTTTCCACGTGGTATTTCTATTTCCATACCTGTTATATTTTCTGTGTTGAAATTAGACATATATCCGCCATTTGTTGTTGGCAATTCTTGATAATAATAAGCGCATAATGGGTTGCCTTGACTTGTCCCTGATAAATAATTATTTGACGCTAAATTTGTGCTAAGTCTTCCAGTATGAAGACTAAAATTATCGTTTGCATTTGCACGATAATTTAAAAATTTGGAGTATACCCTACATTTTGTATATTGAGGATTATAATTATCACCTTTAAACAGTTTATCCCAATCAATATTGTAATAGACTTCTTGTCCGTTATCAGTTGTTTTTTCATTATGTTTGAATCCTGCTATAATCATTGAATTATCTTTGTAACCATTGGCGGTTGTTGGTTTTGAAGTAGAGAGAAATAAGTTATATATTGGCATTATATATAATATACTTTTATAAAAAGTATTGCAAAAAGGAATTATTTTTTGTAAGCTGCTTTACATGCAGGGTCTTTCATAGCCTGTTTGTATGACATGTTGTGCTTAGCACTCCAGTCTTTAAGATGTTGAATCCAAGCATTTGCCATTATATATTGGCTAAATAAAATAATTTTTCATAAAATATATCTATATGTATATTATATGTGCTACGAATGCGTCCAAATAAGTCAATACGATCATATCGCAATTTGGTATTGTAAAGATTGCTTACGAAAAAAAGACTAAACTGTATTTATTTCCTTGCAGATCATCGGTATTCCAATGTGTTAATCGAGTTCCATCAAATAATATAGGTTTGTATTTAGCGTCATATATTTTATCTTCAATTACCAATTTTCCTCCAGTGTAGTCTCCAAATGAAACGATTAATGATACGGATTTATTATTTGTATCTTTATGTGGGGGACATGTTACATTATGATTTAGATGCACTTGGAGAAAAGGGAAAGGGCATATTATATTTCCTATTTTTACAATTTCATCAAAAATTTCTGGATACAAAATACTCGCTCGTGATAATCCAGTGATTCCGTCAAATCTTCCTCGTGTAATACCAAATGTAAGTCGTCTATGTTTTGGAAATCCTCGTCTGCTACTGGTTGATGTTGTTAAAGGTATTACTATATTATTCAACAAATGATGCAGATGCGAAAATAATGTCTTTGGCAATAAATCTAATTCTTGTATCATAAATTATAAAGATATATTATTTTTTTTTGACTTTTTTTTTCTCTATTTTTTTCATTTCTTTGTGACAGATGGTAATATCGTAATGCCAAATTCCATATTCATACCATATAGGTGTTTGTATATTTTGCAAAAGTTCTTTATTTACTTTAGAGATTTTGTAATTCCAGTTAATAAAATTGGTATCCATAATATATATCTTTATATTGTTTTCATATATATTATAAAAAATGACTTAAAGACCAAAAAGTTAGAAAAATTTTATGATGGTTTTTGGAACATCTTGTTTTGCTTCGCTAATAATAGGTTTTTCTTTTTTGGCTTTGGTTATGGTCTGCGGTTTTTGTTGCCTTTTCGGCTTTTTCGCTACATAAATGACTTCCTCTTCGCTACTCTCGGTATCAGTTTCGCCTTCAAAATAGTCATCACTATCGCTACTCTCTTGCACTACAATTCGTCTCGCGTTTTGCTTTGACATTTTTACTGGTTTATCCTTCAATGGTTTTGCTTCGCTTAAAGGTGCTGGCACATTTTTTGTCTCCCCTACATCTCCAAGGGCTTTGGATTTTTTTGCTTCGCTTAAAAGTCCCTTTACTTGTTGCTTTTTCGTCTCAACTTTTTCCAATTTCTCTTTTAACTTTTGCTCCTTTAATGCTAAGGCTTCTGCACTTGCTAATTGTGCTTTTTTTATTCTCTCTTCATTTACTTTTTTCATACGCTCTGCTTGGGCTTTCGATTGCTCTTCAGTTAGTCGTCTCGTGCGCTTTGGCTTCATCAAAGGTGTATCTTCTTCTTGTGACGGTAGTTCGGCAGGGGTCTCCATACATTACTAAAATATTTTATTTTTATATTGTTTTTTTATTTTTTGGGAGGACAAAAGTAAATCAAAAAATTGACAAAAAAGTAAATCAAATTTTGCAATAGTGGGTCAAAAATCAGGAGTCATAGTTGAAGCATTTTCATTTTTGAACTTATAAAATAGAAATGAAAAAATTCCCCAAAAGGGGGGGAAAAAATCTATATATAGCCTTGACCTTTTAAAAAAGTGACTTCTCCAACCCTGACTCCTGATGTTTTTTGTTACTGACCCTAAAAATCCTGAGTTTTTGATATATTTTTAAGACCTAATATGCTTTAAAAATATATTACAATATATGCCTTTTTTGCAAACCTAAAAATCCCTATAAAAAAACCACTTCTCCAACCCTGACTCCTGATTTCCCTTCTCCAACCCTGACTCCTGATTTCCCTTCTCCAACTATGACTCCTGATGTTTCTACTTCCTGTAAGTTTTCTAAATATTTTACATGTTTTTTACTCTTCTTATGCTCTGCAAAATTTCTCATAGAAACCTCTGCACCACACTCGCAAATTTTCTTGTTACATAATACATTTTTCTTTTTCTCTCTTCTTACATCTTTACTTTCATTAGATTTCTCTTTATAAATCTCCTTACATTTATCTAGGTTAGATTTTATCAAGGTTATATATTTTTTTATCTTTATTTTTACATACTTTGATACATACTCAACTTCATCTTTTGTATAAAAAAATGTCTCGTAAAACACTCTTCTCTCTTCCTTGTCTTTGAAAAAGTCACTAAGGCAATTAAAATTTGGATACCTATATAATCTTTCTAGTTTTTCTTTGACAAGATATTCATAATGTTTTATCAAATTGTGTAACTCAACAAGACTCTTATTTTCTAATTCATCAAATGCATCGCATATAATGCTGTCATCAATATATTCACTATCCATTTTTATATATATAAAGAAAAAAATTTCTATTTAAATACTTAATTTCCTAAATAAATATCAGGAGTCATAGTTGGAGAAGTTGGAATTTTAAAGTAAGTAGCCCCTATATGGAATTTTTCCCACCCCTTTGGGAGAATTTTCATTTTTCATTTTATAAGTTTAAAAATGAAAATGCTTCAACTATGACTCCTGATTTTTTCCTAAATATTTGGTTAATTAAGGAAAAAATAATATATCTATATATTATACAATGGAAAATAATGAATCTTTTATAAAAATGCTGATGAATCAAGTGCAATATTTAGAGAGTCAAAATAAAGAATTAATGCAACAAAATAAGGATCTTACAGAAAAAATCATCAATTTATTAAATGAAAATAAAATAGTCCATTTAAATGAAACTAATATATCACAAAAACCTAAAATATTCTTTTATAATGATTTAATTGTT
>Ga0181358_1000423_pt1 | contig 18909 bp, 18 predicted proteins | sample Fa13VDMM110SD_FD_130096 | JGI IMG/M metagenome (GOLD analysis project Ga0181358, IMG submission 130096) | Freshwater viral communities from Lake Michigan, USA - Fa13.VD.MM110.S.D | ecosystem: Environmental > Aquatic > Freshwater > Lake | place: USA: Michigan | collected 2013-09-24 | reverse complement strand
TATATAAGGACTTACATCAAATGGTAAGATAGGTAGGATAGATAAGGTGGGGGTTTTATCTTATAAATGTTAAGATGGGAAAGATGGGAAAAGTCGTGGGGTGGTTCATTCACAATAGGAAATAATAAACCTAATGTATTACCCCATCCTCCCCTATCGCCCCCGATTGTTCCCATTTGCTTCTGTAATTTATTGCTTTATGTGTGTATAATAATCAGAGGAGACTATATTATGACTACAAAAACATCAATCGAAACTCAATTGGATTGCAGGGCAACGGCAGCACTTAACGAATCCGTCTTAGCAGATTTATCAAAGCCCGATCTTCCAATGAATTCTCTCGTTAACAAGGAAGAAGATAAGGAAGATGAATCTACAGACCAGCACGGTTCCAGCAGTTGAAAATTGCGAATCTATACCTAACTCTTATGATATTAAATTATTAGGCCCACACTCCCCGTATGGCCCCGATAACTCTTTCTCAAAAGTTTTTAACAAAGATTCTAAATTCTACTACAGAATAGAACAATCTAATAAAAACGCCCTTGTTCAATACGAGGTTGGTATTGGATATCTTGAAGATAATATCTTAAAAAGATTTCGCCCACTGTATCACGGCACCCCAACTGATCCTGCGTACCCATCTTCTAATGGTCCGCAGTTTTTTGCTGTTAATACAGATGATCAATTAATTGTTTCATCATATATTCCACAAATGTTTAATGAAGCACTTTGCGACCCCCACACTATTGTAACATCTATAGCCCCCTTTGTTCCTCATCCTGTCGCCCTATCTGAAAATTCTTTTTTAGGAAGACTTGACGACAATGTTCAGTCTATCCCATTTAGCGCCCTATTCGATAGTAAAGAGTTAATAAATCTTATATTACAAACTATAGTCACTTACGCCAACCAATTATCTCTTAATGCATCTAAGCTGGATGCAAAACGTATATCTACGGAAAGCTTACAACTTAATATTACAAACAAGCCCCTTGCTAAAAAAGGCGCTCTATCATTTGACGGTGAAAACCTTAAGTATTATGATGGCGAAAAATATAGAGTGTTGCAATGGAGGTTTGAAGACGAATGAAGATACCCAAGAACTTAAGTAGAGAAGAAGTAATCCACCAAATACACACTGTAGTAAATAGAATCGCCCCTAAGTATACATTCACGGGCTATGAGGTTGATGATATAAAACAAGAGGCGTTTATTATATGTATGGACGCCCTTGAACGTTATGATGAAAGTCGCCCCTTAGAAAACTTCCTATCAGTCCACCTTAGTAATCGCTTAAAGAATTTCGTTCGTGATAATTTTCATACAAAACATGAGCAAGACAAGAAGAGAGTATTGGTGCCAAAGAGTCTAAACGACGCTGATAGTATTATAGACGGCGAAAACGACTGTGACGTTAATATAGATGCGCGGGCTATGCAAAAGATTATCGACAAACACCTTCCCTCAGAATATCGGGCCGACTATTTAAAAATTATTAGTGAAGTATATGTGCCAAAGAAAACACGAAACAACATTATCGAAAAAATAAAAGAATTACTAGTGGAGCATGGCTATGAAGAAAGGTAGAATTAGTAAAGAAGAAGAGCGGATCATCGGACGTATTATAGATAGTATGACCGTTGAGGACATTGCGAAAAAATTAGACCGCGATGTTGAATCTATTAATAACTTTGTAAAACGAAAGTTTAAGGTGGGGATATCGGGCGAAGAAGCGGCGGCTTTTTCTCTTGAGGATCGCCCCTATTATCATGAACTTAGTGGACAATTTACTGATGAGGAGTTGGAACTATTTAAATATCACTGGAGCCGTATTATCGCCCAGTTTAAAGATGACGTATTTCCAACAGAAGAACTACAGGTGGTAGACGTTATAAAGTTAGAACTATTAATGAACCGCTGCCTTAAGTCTAACAAAGATAATATTACTGATATGAGTGTTTTTGAGAAGATGGTAAAAGAAGAGCGGGCCGTAGATAAAGCAGACCGCGACCAAGATTATATTTTAAATCTAGAGCGACAGATAGCAGCACTGCGGGCCAGCCAAGAAAGTTTAAATCGGGATTATCGTGAGCTACAAAGCAAAAAAGCTTCCATGTTACGCGAGATGAAGGGAACCAGAGAGCAACGCATCAAGCGTCTTGAAGATAGCAAACAAAGCTTCGTTTCATGGGTAGCTCACCTAATGCAAGACCCCGACACTATGAAGAAGTATGGCATAGAGATGGAGAAGATGAGGCTGGCGATGAAGAAAGAGGGCGAACGCTTAAGTGCGTTTCATCAATATGAAGACGGCACCATTGATCAACCATTTTTAACTCCAGATACGATTAAAGAATAAGGAGAACAACTTGTTAAAATATATTCAATCAGCAATAGAATGCTCTAATAACAGAATGACTAAGCTTAATAGTAAAGCTAAACTCATGAGAGGAATGTCTAGTTTTAAAGTTCGAATTTTTCTTAATAAATTACTTGAGATGCCCAACTCAAGATATTTAGAAATTGGCGTTTGGCAAGGCTCTACCTTTTACTCTGCTCTATACGGTAATTCTCCAGACTTCGCCGTTGCAATTGATAATTTTTCTGGGTTTCAAGGAAGTGAAGAGACATTCCTAAATAACTTAAATGATGTGGTTACAAAATATGAATTTATTAATTCAGATTCGTTCGCATCAAAAGAAAAATTAGCTTCAAAAAAATTCAATATTTATTTCTATGACGGTGATCATTCTGAAGAAAGTCATTACCAAGCCCTAGCATATCTCTACGACAATTTAGATGATGAGTTTATTTATATTTGTGATGATTGGAATTGGGCAGAAGTTAAACAAGGAACATTTAGAGCTATACAAGAACAAAATCTTACTATTGTTCAAGAGTGGGATTTACCATCAAATAATAATGGTGATGTAGAAAATTGGTGGAATGGTCTTTGGGTTGCTATATTAAGGAAAAAAACATGAAAAATGCGCTAATTTTTGGAGTAACTGGACAGGACGGAAGCCATCTCGCAGATCTTTTACTATCGAAAAATTATAATGTTCTTGGTGTGTCAAGACGATGCAGCGTAGATACAACCGAGAGATTAAAACATCTTAAAGACGATAATAGGTTCAATCTGATCGAAGGAGATATCACTGATGTTAGTAGTGTACTTAATATCTTAAGTAATTACGGCGATGTAGATGAAGTCTATAATCTAGCAGCACAATCGCATGTAGCAACCTCTTTTAAGCAACCCGCGCTTACTTGGGACATAACTGGTAAGGGGTGTATGAATATTCTACAAGCTTTAGTTGACCTTAAGATGTTTTCACCTAGATTTTACCAAGCTTCCTCTAGCGAAATGTTTGGGTCTAGTTTCACTGTTAACGAATTTGGTGAAAAATACCAAGATGAGAACACAAAATTTTTGCCACAATCTCCATACGCTATATCAAAATGTGCCGCCCACTATTCTGTAAGACTGTATCGTGAGGCTTATGGTTTACATGCTAGTGCCGGTATTTTATTTAACCATGAGGGTCCAAGGCGTGGAGATAATTTCGTTACTAAAAAAATTACTAACTGGATAACCTCATTTATTAATTGGCTAGAGTCGCACAATTATAATAAAGAATATTTAACATTCAGCGAAGATGATATACAATATTCTCAAAACTCATCATCCTTCCCAAAATTAAGACTTGGTAATCTAGATACATATAGAGATTGGGGATATGCTGGAGACTATGTAGAAGCAATGTGGTTAATGCTTCAACAGGACGAGCCAGATGACTATGTTATTTGTACTGGTAAATCACACACTATTAGAGAGTTTTTAAATTACGCATTTCAGCAAACTGGAATATATGATTGGTCAAATTACGTAGTTATTGACCCAGAGTTTTATAGACCAGCAGAGGTAGATTATCTTCGCGGAGATGCGTCCAAGGCTAAAAATAAGCTTGGATGGGAAGCAAGATGTAACCTAGAACAATTAGTGTCATTAATGCTAGATGACAAAACACATGAAAAACTACAGAGTGATGTTAGACATTTCTAACATTTACCCATTAATTCGAAAGTTTAACCTAAAAGGATATGGAAGCCCATTCCCTACTATATTCGTTACAGCAACAGACCCAGATATGGTATGCATAGACGTAATAAATGGACTAATTAAAATACTATTAGATCAAGATTGTTCTATCAATACCAGAATTATTTGTAGAAAAATACGTAAAGAAGCTAGAATAGATAAGATATACTCACTATGAAACGCAACTACGACGATCCAGCGTATAAAGATTGGAGATTAAAAATACTTAAAAGAGATGGAAGAAAGTGTAGAATGCCGGGATGCGAATCAAAGACCAAACTACAAGTTCATCACATACGAAGATGGGCTAGTGCTTCCGCTTTAAGATACGAACCGTCCAATGGAATTACCTTATGTAAGAATTGTCATGATTCTATAAAAGGTAAAGAACACCACTACGAACCCCTATTTATAGAAATTATAAATGAGCTATAAAACTGCACCGTCTTTTATAGTAGTTAAAGACACTAGAGAACAAGACGGTTATTATTTTAAGCAATACAATACGTGCGCTGGTATGGTAGAAGAAAAGCTAGACACTGGAGATTACTCTATCAAGGGTTTAGAAGATAAAATATGTATCGAAAGAAAAGGTTGCGTAGAAGAGTTGGCTATGAACTTAGGATCTAAGAAGCATACGTTCCTAAATGAGATAGAAAGAATGGAAGTGTTTCCGCACAAATTTATAGTGCTAGAATTCTCATTAGATGAATTAATTAAGTTTCCAGAAGAAACTAGAATACCAATTAAAAATAAGGGAGCCGTTAAGATTACTGGCAAGTATATGCTTAAATGCTTAATGGAATTTCAAATATACAACAACGTACATGTGTTATTCTGTGGTAATAAATATAACGCTTTTATCGCAGTAAGTAGTATCCTCAAGCGTATCAATGAAATGTATACAATTGGAAGGAAAGACTAACATGGAACCAGAACTGCTAAAAGATTTTCATGACTACTGCGCTAATATTAATACTAGAGAAATTTTTCTACATAATCATTATCACACAGAAGATAATCAAAATCCCGGTGTCGAATATAGAATGTCAAATACATTTATAAAAAATCTTCGCGCACTAGATTTAAAAAATAATAACCCGATCATCATACATATGCAGAGCGTTGGTGGTGAATGGTCTGATGGTATGGCAATTTTTGATGCTATAGCTATGTGTAGGTCTTATGTTAATATTATAGTATACGGTCAAGCAGAGTCTATGAGTAGTATTATACTACAAGCTGCTGATTATAGATACATGACCCCCAATTCTCATTTTATGAGCCATTACGGTTCTAGCAATATAAATACAGATTATTTGAGTGCTATGACTCAAGCTGATTATGAAAAAAGAACAGCAGATATTATGTTTAAAATTTATGCAAAAAGATGTATAGAAGGTCAATTTTTTAACGACAAGTTCAATAAAAAACCAACTGAATCACAAGTTACACAATTTTTGATTAGAAAATTAAAATCTGGTGATTGGTATTTGAGCGCAGAAGATGCTGTTTACTATGGATTTGCCGACGCAATAATGAAAGATTGGAATAAAATAGGATGAGCCAACTTAAAAAAATAGATGAAGCTTGGTTAGGTCTTGATACTATAGAAGCGGATATTTTTAATCCTATGTCTATATTAAAACCTAGCGAAGATGATTTTCATCTAAAACTTGCTTGGTTAATGATAAGGCCAGAATATATGTCATTTCTATGCCAGCATATCCTTAATGTTCAGCTACTACCATCTCAGGCTCTAGTTCTTAACGAAGTGTGGAATCGTAAATTCCCCATGTTAATAGCTAGTCGAGGCTTTGGTAAGTCTTTCATGTTGTCGCTTTACGCTATGCTCAGGGGCTTGATATTGCCCCGTAGAAAGATTATTGTAGTAGGTGCTGCTTTTAGACAGTCTAAAGTATTATTTGAATACATGGAGACTATATGGCGTAATTCTCCAATGTTAAGAGATATGTGCGATTCTGACAGTGGCCCGCGTAGAGATACAGACCGTTGCGTTATGAGATTAAATGAGAGTACTATTACGTGTTTACCATTAGGCGATGGTCAAAAGATTAGAGGTCAAAGAGCTAACGATATTATTAGTGACGAATTTGCCTCTATTCCTAGAGATATTTTTGAAAACGTTGTTGCTGGTTTCGCAGCAGTTAGTGCTGATCCAGTATCAAATGTTAAACGTTTTGCTGCAAAGCAAAAAGCAACAGAATTAGGTTTAATTATAGAAGAAGATGACGAATCTTCTAAGCAGTCTAAAGATAATCAAATTGTATTATCTGGAACAGCTTATTATGATTTTAACCATTTTGCTACATATTGGAAGAAATGGAAAGCTATTATTAGAAGCCAAGGCAATCCCGCTAAATTACGAGAAGTCTTTGGTGGAGAAGATTATCCAGAAACATTTGATTGGACCCAATATTCAATTATACGTATGCCCTATGAGTTATTACCAATGGGTTTTATGGACGCTGACCAAGTAGCAAGATCAAAAGCTACTGTACACATTGGTATTTATCAAATGGAATATGGTGCGTGTTTTACTAGAGATAGTCAAGGATTTTTTAAGCGATCATTAATTGAGTCGTGTGTTATTTCTCAATCTAACCCCATAAAAGATAGCAAGGGAAATGATATTCATTTTGAAGCTAGCTTAATGGGTGATCCAAATAAAAGATATATATTTGGTGTTGACCCCGCTTCTGAAGTAGACAACTTTAGTATTGTAGTATTAGAAGTCAACGCAGACCATAGACGAATTGTTCACTGCTGGACAACTACTAGATCTGAACATAAAGAAAAAGTAAAGAAAGGATATTCCTCAGAAAGTGATTTTTATTCCTATTGCGCAAGAAAAATAAGGGATTTAATGGCACTATATCCCTGTATCCACATATCTATCGACGCACAGGGCGGCGGTATAGCTATTATAGAATCTTTACATGATCATGATAAGATTAAAGCTGGTGAACTACCAATATGGCCCACTATTGATGATGACAAGCCTAAAGATTCAGACGGTGAAAGAGGGTTACATATCATAGAAGCCTGCCAATTTGCTAGATATGAATGGCTGGCAGAATCTAATCACGGCATGAGAAAAGATTTTGAAGATAAAGTATTAATATTTCCATTTTTTGATTCTATTTCAATTGGATTATCTAGCTCAGAGGACTCTGTAAAGCATAGAATGTTCGATACTTTAGAAGAATGCGTCATGGATATTGAAGAATTAAAAGACGAACTTTCTATGATTCAAATGACCCAGACTAATAGTGGTAGGGATCGTTGGGATACCCCAGAAGTTATCGTTGGAACCGGCAGAAAAAGTAAGATGAGAAAAGATCGATATTCTGCACTTTTAATGGCAAATATGGCGGCTAGAGTCTTACAAAGAACCCCAGAGCAAGCAACATATAATTTCTATGGTGGATTTGCAACGGGCAGATCAGGTACAGCTAAATATGAGAACGAAAAACTGTACACTGGACCTAGCTGGTTTTCAGAGAATATGAAAGATGTGTATTAAACATTGGTAATCCAATTACAATCTAATTGAGGGCTAAAATGGATAATAAAGACATGATAACTTGGTCAGATGATAGTAAAAGTAAATCTGCTGCTATGTCTCAATTCTCGGATAATGTTCAATCATATACCGGCTTAACTAAATCCTCTGGTAGCACATATCGTACTTTTACTGACGTTGAACCAAACAAGAGTGTCAAGCCGGGATTTAACCAGTTAGATTATTACGCATTTAGACCTAACGAGCAAGTTCCTGCCCAGCAAAGGCGAGCCATTAAAATGTGTTTAGATGCCTACGACAAAGTAGGTATTATTCGCAACGTTATTGACTTGATGGGCGACTTTGGTTCTCAGGGCATTAACATTGTCCATCCGAATAAGAGCGTAGAAAGATTTTATCAGCAATGGTTTAAGAGCGTTAATGGTCAAGAAAGATCAGAGCGCTTTTTAAATAATCTATACAAAGCTGGTAATGTTATCGCTTATAGAAGCTTTGCAAAAATAACTCCAGAGCTAACCAAATATATGAAGTCTTTGGCTAGTGATATTAAGGTTGAAGTTCCTAATATGAAAGAGAATACAATACCTTGGAGGTATAACTTTTTTAACCCCCTCACTGTTGAAATGAAAAAAGGAAACCTAGCACTATTTTTAGGTCAGTTCAACTATAGTTTGAGTGCTGGTTCATTTTTTGATAAGTTTCTAGATGGCGATATTCCAAATGATGTTATGGATACGCTACCCACAAACGTTAAACAAGCCATTAAAAATAAAGATAAACATATTCCACTAGATAATGATCGCTTGTGCGTATTTCATTATAAAAAAGATGATTGGCTACAGTGGGCCAATCCCATGATATATGCTATTCTAGATGATATTATTATGCTAGAAAAAATGAGACTAGCTGACTTATCCGCTCTTGATGGAGCTATATCAAATATTCGCCTATGGACACTCGGTAGTCTTGAACATAAAATTTTACCTAACAAAGCTGCTATTAATAAACTAAGAGATATTTTAGCCAGTAACGTTGGTGGCGGTACTATGGAATTGGTATGGGGTCCAGAATTGTCTTTTAGAGAATCCAATAGTGAAGTTTATAAATTTTTGGGTTCAGAAAAATATTCGGCGGTACTTAATAGTATATATGCTGGACTAGGTGTGCCTCCGACATTAACTGGCATGGCAACCAACGGTGGCGGCTTTACTAATAACTTTATCTCCCTAAAAACACTAGTAGAAAGACTTCAGTATGGCAGAGATTTGCTAACTAAGTTCTGGGAAAAAGAAATAGAACTTGTTAGACAGGCAATGGGTTTTAGATACAAAGCCTACATCCAATATGATAATATGAGTCTTTCTGACGAAGCTACAGAAAAAAATCTTCTTATTCAGTTAGCGGATAGAGATTTAATTAGTCAAGAAACACTTCTTGAAAGATTCAAAGAAATTCCACAAATTGAAAAGATTAGAATTCAAAGAGAGGTTGCTGAAAGAAATGATGGAGCTACTCCAAAGAAGGCTGGTCCATATCACGATCCACAGCAAAAAGAAGCTTTGGAAAAGATTGGTTTTCAGTCTGGAAAGCTTATGCCTAAAGACGTTGGTTTAAAGAGTAGTATTCCTAATGATTTATTATTACAGCCACTACAACCAAAAGCCCCGCCAGTAGGAGGCGGAGGTCCAGCGAATAAAGCCGCACCCCCCAATCCAAACGGTAGACCGCCCCTCACTAAAGATTCAGAACCCAGAAAACAACGAGTAGCAAATCCCAAGTCAAAACCGGGAGTTGCTGAATTATTAGTATGGGCAGAGGCGTCATGGGATAACATTTCCAGTGTAATTAATAATGCATTCCTCAATTGTCATAATAAGAAAAATTTACGCCAACTTACCAAGCTAGAAGCCAGTTCTCTAGAACAACTTAAGGTCGATATTCTTACTAATCTTCCTCTTATGCAACCAGCTACAACAGAGAGCGTTCACGCAATTTTAAGCACAAAAAAGACTACTCCTAAAGAATTTATGGCGTTACTAGAATCTCGCAATATTAACACTGATCATATGACTATTGATAATTATCGCAGAAACATAATTGGGTTATTTATTGAACAAAACACCCTAGTTTAAGCTTTTACTTAATTTAGTGTATACTAATTCTGAAAGGCGTATCATATAATGCAAATATATAAATCAGAAATTATGGATGGAATTTCAGAGCTTGTGCGGAGCGAAAGCTCTATTGCATATTGCTCACAAGTTTCATTAACACAAGAATTACCATCGTTGTCAAGTATAATTACTAAACTACAAGCGTCAAGCAATCGTAATCAAATAGATTTACATTATATCAAGTCAGTTTTAGTTTCAACTGGTTGGAATAAGAATGATGATGTTTTCGCTCCCGAACAAACTTGGGCCGCAAGAAACACACCAGAGGACAAGCAGTTTAATTTTATGCATAATGAGAATGATATAATTGGCCATATTACTGGTAGTTATGTTATTGATGGTAATGGCTCTAAATTAGAAGCAGACTCAAAAGAAGTTCCACAACAGTTTGATATAATAACTGAAGCTGTTTTATATAACAGTTGGTCTAATCCAGAAAACAAAGAGAGAATGCAAAAGATAATATCAGAGATAGAAGAAGGCAAGTGGTTTGTCTCAATGGAATGCCTATTCTCTGGTTTTGACTATGCAGTTGTAAACCCCAATGGTGACAACAAAGTTATCGCCAGAAATGAAGACTCAGCATTTTTAACAAAACACTTAAGAGCTTATGGCGGTACTGGAGAATACGAAGGTTATAAAATTGGTAGATCATTAAGAGATATTTCTTTTTCTGGTAAAGGTCTAGTATCTAAACCAGCAAACCCAAGAAGTATAATTCTTGATTCTAGTAAAGCATTCTCTACTAATGAACAGAACGATTTTAATGCTAAAGGAGATTTTAAAATGCAAGATAATAACGAAGAGAAACAGCTAGCAACAGAAGACGTAGCTTCTTCAGTAGATGAAGTTACAGTTACTCAAGTTGAAGCTGAAGCAGAATTATCAGCTAAGATTTCAGCTTTTGAAGTAGCACTAGCTGAAAAAGACGAAGCAATCAAAATTCTTGAAGCAGCAGTATTAAGTCTTCAAGAAAAACTATTAATAAAAGAAACACAGCTTTCAGAAACTGTCGCCACAATGCACGACATGAAGAAGAAAGAAAAGAATCGTATGCGAAAACAAAAGCTAATGGCTTCTGGTTTTGAAGAAGCCGAAGCGGAAGAATCACTTTCTCTTTATGACACTTTAGAAGATCCAGCTTTTGATGCCATTGTAGCTATGTTCAAGAAGAAAGCTGCAAAACACACTAAGACTATGACCAAGGAAGAATTGGTCAAAGACGAAAAGAATGAAAAAGATGCAAAAGCAGAAGTTGTTTCAACAGAAGCCGCCGTGGCCGAAGAAGCAACAGAAGAACTTTTTAACGGTGTTTCATCGACAGAAGCCGCTCTCGTTGACGCTTCTAATGATAAAGACGAGTTAGCTGCCACAAGAGCTAGTGTAGCAGAGTGGCTCACCGAAAACGTTTTACGTAAGTGAATTAAAATAGGAGAAAAACTATGGCCCTAAAATCAGATAGATACGAACTTCAGACAGATATTAGTTTCTTCTACAATGCCGGTACTGCTACTCGCGGTGGCGTTGTTGTACATGGTACTGCCGGTTCTGGCGCTGCAATGGATCAAGGTGTTAACCTTGTTACATACGCTGTAGTCACAGCCGCAAGTCGCCCAGTAGGTATCCTACTTAACGACGTAGTAAATAAGGATCTAACCCGTACTCACCTTAATCAACATAAGGATGAAGTCCAGAAGGGTGGTAAGGTTACAGTACTCCGCAAGGGTTATGTTGTAACTAATAGTCTCACAGGCACTCCCGTCGCTGGCGACGTTGCCTATGCTTGTCACGTTACAGCCGGTAACATTCGTCCCGATAGCCCCGGCAGTTCTGGTGTACTAGCGATTGGTCGCTTCCTATCCAGTAAGGATGAGGACGGTTATGCCAAAGTAGAAGTTAACCTACCTTGATCTAAAAAAGAAAGAAACTAATAAGGAGAATAACACATGCCCATAAATAAAAGACCTAGCGATGAGTTCATCAGCCTTCTCCGTAAGTCTGGTGATGCCGATATCAATGTAGCCGCCTCTGCTCAACGTGAGTTTGCAAAGGCTCTAGAACTACCACTACGTAAGGGTGTTCTAGTTGGCAATATTCTTGGTAATATTTTCGAAACCATTAACGTTGAACCCGGTTCAACCACAGAATTCCCCCTCGACCTCGTTTCTCCCGGCCTTGAAGGTGAGCATGTTGCTTACACCAATCCCGGCCACGGTAGAATCCCAGAGCGTTCAGTCGAAGGTGACTATGTGATGATCCCCACCTATAGTATCGCTTCTTCAGTTGACTATCTACTTCGCTATGCCCGCGAAGCACGATGGGATATTGTTGCTCGCGCTATGCAGGTGATGGAAGCCGGTTTTACAAAGAAGATGAACGATGACGGTTGGCACACAATTCTAGCTGCTGGCGTTGATCGTAATATTCTTGTTTATGATGCAGATGCTACTGCTGGCCTCTTTTCAAAGAGACTAGTTTCACTAATGCAGACAGTTATGCGCCGAAATAGCGGTGGTAACTCAGCATCAGTGGGTCGTGGTCGCCTAACAGATGTTTACGTAAGCCCAGAAGCTTTAGAAGATATCCGCAATTGGGGTTTTGATCAAGTTGACGATCTAACTCGTCGTGAGATCTACAATGCTCCAGTTGATGGCGCTCCTATGACCAACGTGTTTGGTGTGCGTCTACATGATCTAGACGAACTAGGTGAAGGTCAAACTTATCAATCGTTCTTCACAACCGATCTCGGTGGTGCAGTACAGGCTAGCGACCTTGAACTAGTTGTTGGTCTTGATCAGTCAACAACGGATAGCTTCGTAATGCCAGTTAAGGAGCAGCTACAGGTGTTTGAAGATCCTACTCTTCATCGTCAGCAACGCGCCGGTTATTATGGCTTTGCAGAGCTTGGCTTTGGTGTTCTAGATAATCGTAGAGTCATTCTTGGCTCATTCTAATCTAGCACTTAAACCAACGGTTTAGCTAACGAAAGAGCCACCTTCAATTACTTGGGGGTGGCTTATTTCGTGTATATAACAGTAGACATTCTATAATAGGACTCTAAATTAGGAGAAAAATATGGCCGCATTATCGGATTATCTAGAGTCAGGTCTTTTAAGCCACATATTTAGGAATACGGCTTTTGTTAGACCTACTGAAATTGCTATCGCTTTAACTAGCGGTGTACCACTTGATTCAGATACTGGATTTACAATCCCAGAAATTCCTTCTGGAGTATCTAGGGGTAATAATTTTGTAAGCACAAATTATAAAAGAGTAACCCTATTTAATCCAGCCACTAGTGGCGACGTTATGTGGAATAACGTTGGCATAAACGATCTTACCACGTACTCTGTTTATGGCACAAGTAACTCTGGTGCAACAATTGGATTATCTGGATATTTTTATCCGTTATATCTAAACAGAACAGCAGCCAATAATGCAGATAGTGCTGGTGCTTCACAGTCTTATAGATTCAAAGAATTTCCTAATGTTGTTTTGTATGCCCCCGTAAGTTTGCAACAGAGCGGCGTAGCCACTGATCCCGGTTATACCTACTATGAAGGCAACGGTTTTATTAGAAATTCAACACAGCTTATTTTTAATACAGCTTTTACAGATTGGGGCTGGGTTTCTGGGGTAGCAGTTGTTGATACATCAAATCATGGTTCTGGTAATTTATTAATGTATGCCCAATTAGAAAATCCAAGATACGTATATACTGGCGACAATATTAAATTTGACAGTAATTCACTAGAGATTAGCTTCAACTAAGAAAGTTCAAAATGATCTTAAACAAGAATAATCTTGTTGAGAATGTACTGAATGAACTATCTGATAATTCTACTGGCCAAATTTCTCCATACAGCATACGCCATAACTTATTAGATATAATAGACTCAGTACATTTATTAACAGGCGCTAGCAATCTCGCTGCGTTAAATTTCTCTACGCCAGAAATTAGAACAACAAAAGCTGGCAGCTTAACGCTTGAAAAATTAAATCTAGATGGATACAGCACTGTTGATAATAGTGCGTTTGGATATAGTGCGCTAAAAGCCAACTATCAAGGTTCAAAAAATACGGCTATAGGTTCTTTTGCTCTTAGTTGTAATCTTTTTGGTGAAGACAATGTTGCCCTTGGTTTCCATTCTCTTGCTGGAAACACGACGGGCTTTGGGAATGTTGGTTTAGGCAACTTCTCATTAAACAATAATAGAATTGGTAATTTTAATATTGCGATTGGTCACGGTGCTGGTTATTACGTAACAAGAGATACTAATAATCAATTATTTATAGCATCACACCCCGTTAATGATGATTATATATGTGACAATCCATTAGGTTCTGGATTAAAACCATTAATACGCGGCGATCTTACTAATTTAAGATTAGCTATAGCGACAAATGACATAAATCCATATAGTACATTGCAGATTGCTGGCCACACAACACCATCTTCAGACAATCTATACGATCTAGGTCTGTCATCTTATAGGTTTAGGTATGCCAACTTATCTAGCGGAATAAAAATAGGAAGTAATTTTTCGTTAGACGCGGTAAGCGGTGGCGTATCTTTAAGTGGAAATTTGTATCCTAAGTATAATAAAACTTTTAACCTTGGTGGCCCATCGGCTACTTGGCTAGAAGGTCATTTTGAAAATTTATACGTTAGTGGTATAGCTAGAATTAATGAGTATATTGCTATAAGAAGTTGCGAATATGCTAATAAAACTTTGTACTTAGCATCTAGTGGCGATATTGATGGTATTGATGGGGGTGGTCCTTTTGGGTTGTTAGATTATTTTACTCCAGAAAATCAAGCCGGTCATCCTTGTGGATATTTAAATGATTCACAGCTACTTGATGCTGGAATTATTATTAAATCTACCGGTGTAAATTATCAAAGAGATTACAAATTTACATATTCGCCACCAAATCCCCAAGAAGCATGTCAGCAATCAAGTAGTCCATATGCTCAATCTTCTTGGAATAGTAATATTAGTTTACATTTAGATTCTGGAACTCATATAAAAACAGATCGCATTATAGGATATAATGACTTTAACATCGTAACCCCCTCTAGTTGCTATGGTATTAGTTTAAATAATGATGAGCATATCTATTTTTCACGAACAGATATTCTATCACCAAACCCCGCCAAGTCAAATGGTCAATTAGCTGGTATAGGGAATGTAAATTTCTTAGCAAACTCAGGAGATTCTTCTTCTAATTACTTTATTAATGTTGCTGCTATAGAATCTGGAGTTACTGTAGGTCAAAGATTTTTAACTGGCACTAAAAAAAGAATCAAAGATACTAATAATAATAACAAAGATAAATTAAATGGATTTGAAATCAAATATATTGATGATTCAAATTTAACAATAATAGGATCATTAACAGATAGATTAGTCATTGGTTCATATAGCAACACATCCTATATGAAAAATTCATTAATACTAATGAAAGACAATGATAATGGAATGCTAGGATTAAATAATCTATCCCCTACCGCCGAAGATACATTGCCTAAAACAACGTTTAACATTAGATCTATTAGTGATGCTATTATTAGAGTCACTGCTGAAAATGTTGGTAATGTAGTTTCTTCTTTACAATTACTTGGAGTTAGTAATTGTTTGAATGATGGGTGCGAACTTGAATACCATAGTGCTAGCGGATTTGCTGATCTAAGTATGTATAAAGATTCTGGCAAAGTTCCATTTATAAGAACCTACGAAAATAATTCTATAGGTATATTTACTGGAAGTGGAATATCTAATAGCATGATCACGTTTGGTGACAGAGTGTACACAGACGCTGTTTTAAGTTTACATGCTACTTCTGGGACACCATCATCAACGGTTGATTATGGCAAACTATTCATTAAACCCAAAATAAGAACCTATCAATCTCAATCAACCTATTTACTTGATAGTAGTGGCAATATACACGACTTAGTAGTTAATAAATATGATGTTTATGATGCTAGGGGTTTATATACAGATGTTAATGGTAATACTTTTGGTGGATATCTATGTCCAAGCGGCAGAGAAAATTTAACATCAACAGACAATAATACAGCCATAGGATATAAATCACTATACGGCATAACAACCGGTAATCAAAATACTGTATTTGGATCTAACGCGGCCAGCGGATTAACAACTGGATCTAAGAATATAGTTATTGGCTACAATGCCGCACCTCAATTAGTATCAAACAATAGCAATATCATTATTGGTAACGATCAAGTCGCTAACGGTTTAACTGGTAACTATAACTTTATACTTGGTGCAAGCAATGTTAATGTTCTTCTTCAAGGTAAATCTGGACCAACAAATTCTGATAAATATCTAGAGATGCCTAGTGGTGGAAAATTCACCATCAATAATATAGATAACTCAGAAGCCATATCATTTAAAAATAATATCATAGAAGTTGTTGATCGTGGGGGTAGCGCATATCCAGACAATGTTTTGACTTTTAAATTTACTGGTAATAACTCAGCCAATTTACTAACATTGAGTCATAATGCCAATCCTATGACCAACAGCTTTACTTATAAAGCTCCAAGTATTGCAAGGCCATTCGCTCAAATTGATGGCGATATTAAACTTCGTGGAGCTATTAGATTTAGTGATGAAACATCATTAGATTCCGCAGCTTTCTTAAATAGGATTGATGTTGTTGAGTCTGGATTGATTGTCGATAGTGGTAGAATAACTTATTTGGAAAATTCTACTATAGAAGGCTATGTTCCAAATCAAATTGCAGCGCCAAATAATATTACATCTCCAACATCTGGTATATTCATAGTAAAAGATAAAAACTGGAATAATATTGATACTGTTTATCTTTCTAATAGAGACACTTCATCGTTTATACATTCTGGAGCGTATGTTGTTGCTGTTCGTGTAAACGGTCAATTTAGACCAGTTTGGGTTAGTGCTACTACTTGTGATTGTTGTCCAAGGTCTTAGTGGAAAAGGATTTATAAAATGGGAAAACCAAATCCACTATGCAAACCGGTGGTTAATAAACCGTGGCTTCTTTATACAACCACAACCACTTCTACAACCACTACTGCTAATCCGTATGGTGCAGATGAAGATTTTGATTCTATCTTTATTCCAGTTAGCGGAATAAAATGTGTAGATATACTTCCTACTACTACGACAACCACTACTTTTGATCCCAACGCAACAACCACAACCACAACGGTTGATCCCAACGCAACAACCACAACCACAACGGTTGATCCTAACGCAACCACAACAACGACCACAACTACCACTACCACTACCACTACCACTACTACCACCACAACAACCACAACAACCACAACAACCACAACAACCTCCACCACTACTACTACTAGTACTACTACTACTAGGACAACAACCCCAAAGCCACCAAACCCACCAACCCCCGGCGATGATATTCACATTTTTTGGGATGGATATGGCACATTTAATGGCGGATATCATACAGGTGCTGTGTTTTTAGACGACAACATATTAGTGTCCCCCCCTTTAGCCTTTCCGATTAGAGAGGGTGAACCATCTAGTAAATTTGATCATTATGCTATTGAATGGGTCGAGGTTCGTCAAGATGGAAGTGTTCACGCCATTATTTCAAAAAGGGTGCAAGTTTGTAAATGGCCAGGAACAACCATTTCTACAGAATTGATATCTATCGGAAACCCTATAGGAGTTTCAGTTAAACAAGATTGTTTTGGACTTACTCTAGCTCAATGCGGATATTGTATACCTAGAGAAAACATGTGTTCATATCCAATGACTCCCATTAGAGACAATTTAGCAACACTCCAATCTTACGGAGGGCTACAGTGGGAATTAATAAAATATATCAATAGCATATCTATTGGTGTCAATGGATTTACAGGAGAGGTTGGGCCGGGGGAAGGATTTTATAAAGGAAATAAATTTCGAATTCAGACAATAAATGAAGCTAATGTACTAGCCAGTAGTTCTTTAGAAAATGGAAATTACGATAGTGTACTTAATTCTTTCGCGCAACAAGCCCAACGAATAAAAGACATGAGAGATAGTGGAGTTTTGGATTTAGCAGCAGTAATTGCGGTAAGAGAAGCTAATCTACCAGAGGCTAGAAATGGTGGCTCTGATGATCCATGTTGTAATAATAATGATGGTGACTTTAGAAATAATTGTAGGTGTGAACCAGTTTTTTATGATAGCTGTAAAGAGGCTTGTGGACCAAATTGTGGAAATGGAAATCCATATAGATTTGACGCAAAATGTGAGCGTGTAAAACCATTAGGACATAATCCCGATTGCGGCGATCTCGCTTGTTATCAAGAAATTACTTTTTTTATAACCGGTTTTATAGACCCAATAAAGTGTAAATGCGTCCTATGATAAAAGTTGCAGATATATATGTATCAGATGATGGTTGCGGCGATTTTATTATAAGATTGCGCGGGCCTGACGCTATATACTTTGTTATAAAAGGCAAAGAAATATACTTTAGAGATGATCTAGGTCTAGAACCAAGGATATATACTGTTCAAGTTAGTTTAGAAAATTTAACTAATACAGTTCCACCAAAAATCGTAACTCTAAGTATTGATAGAGAAAATTGCCTTCCTTCAAACTGTGTTATAGTACAGTTTTACAATAACTTCAATTACAAATTAAATTCCAATAAATACATAAATGCTGGTGAAAAACTTACTATAATATCTACGGGTGCTATAAATACTAATTGGTCATCTTATCCCGGTTTTTATGGTCCTGACGGAATAACTGCTGCTGGTATTGATCCACGTACTGGTTTTACATACATGGCTCTTTTGGGACAAATTGGGTCTGGCCCAATATTTAAAGTTGGATCATATTATTCACAAGTAGTAAATGAAAGTGGTCCACTTTTCTTATTTTTTTATGATCAAATAATTGATAGTACTACGACTACTACCACAACTACCACAACTAGCACAACTACAAGTACAACCACTCCAATACCACACGCACCCACCGTATGTGCTGGAAATCTTTTAGCTAACGGCGATTTTGAAGCAGGAACACCGGGAAGTTTTA
>Ga0181358_1000422_pt1 | contig 18913 bp, 18 predicted proteins | sample Fa13VDMM110SD_FD_130096 | JGI IMG/M metagenome (GOLD analysis project Ga0181358, IMG submission 130096) | Freshwater viral communities from Lake Michigan, USA - Fa13.VD.MM110.S.D | ecosystem: Environmental > Aquatic > Freshwater > Lake | place: USA: Michigan | collected 2013-09-24 | reverse complement strand
TAAAATCAGTGCCTACAAAATGTACGGCTGCGGCATCACCTATGTCTGCTCCAAGGGTCGAATTGGCCGACACGATTCCGCCAAAGAATTGCACCAAATTGCAGAAGATCGGACCGGTTGTAGATTTTCGGCAGCGATAGCCGATGTTGTTGGCTTGAAATGTTGGGTCGTAAACACTGAAAACCAGCGATCCTACGTTCTCTAATCCAACATCGCAGGAGTCAATCTGCACTCTCTCAATATCAAACCGCGCCCAGCGAGTCAAACGAATGCCGTGATGCGCCTTGGCGTTCCCTTGAATGCGCAGGTCTGTAATGCTGCTGTATACCTCTAGAACGCTTACATCGGAGCTGAAGTCAATGATCGGCGTCGTCGTTGCGCCAGTCTTGCGAAGTACGGTAGCCCGCTTACCTGCACCAACCAAACGCACGGATACCGCTCCCGTCCAGTTTTTGACAAGGCTAGTGACAAGATAAGTTCCGGCTGGAATGTATACCGTTCCGCCGCCAGCGTTAAACACTGAATCAATTGCAGCCTGAATTGCTGCTGTATCGTCAACGACACCATCGCCAACGGCTCCGCGGTCTTTAACGCTAACCGATTCGCGCAATTTTGCTTCAACAGTCGTAGTCACAGCCCCTGTTCCGCCTGGCGTGTAACTAACACCAGACGAATTGGGATTTATTCCTGTCCCGTTTAAGAAGCTATAAACAAACGTCCCTTTTGCGTCCAACAGCTTGATGGAAAAGTTAACCGCATTCACATAAATCTGAGCAGGCGTACCAGAGTTTGAGACGTAGCCGTTAATGGTGCGAAGTGGCTGCGCTGCTGGGATCGTCAAAGCCTCATCAAAATACACTTGCACGGGGTTGATTTGTGCATCTAGGTTTGGAACACCAATGTAAACATATCCATTGTCCAACGGCTGGCCGTCGCGGTTTTGGAACACTGGGAAGGGGACGCTTACTGATAGTGCTGGCATGATGTAAATTCTACCTTGTGTTTTGTTTAGGGGCTTACGATTGGCAATGCGTTGAGGGCATCGTTAATTCTTGCTTTCGTCTTGCCTTCTTTTCTCATCTTGACAATTTGCTTTATCCCTGACACTAATGGCACCGGTAGCCCAGTGATCGCCCCAGACACCCCAGCTTCTGCCATTGCCGCCAAAAATGTTCCGGTTGTCCCTGACGTGTTAATAAGTGTTCCAGGGGGGACGGTTGTCACATACCGAACAACATCGTTCAAATCTCTAACAGTTTGTGCATTCTTCTTACCAAGCATGATGTCCAATCGGCCGTTTTTATCCAATGCATTAACGGTTTGATTTAGCTTTGCTGGTGAAACAATAGGTCGATCGTTTGAGTCCATACCAAGGCCTTTTGTAGCCTCATCGCGCAAGTGGCGCACGGTAGCCCCCCGGAGTTCGTTCCATGCCTGTCTACCATCATCGCCACTTGTCACCAGAACACGCTTTAAGAAAGTTATCTCTTCTGGTGAAGAATTAAGAACAGATTTGTTAAAGACTTGATCTGCTGCAACTACTGGATCGGCCATGTTCTTTCTGTTCTTAATGAGCCTAGCGACAAATACCCTATTCTCATATTTGCGCGCCTGTTCCGCACGTGTTGCTCTAGCTTTTTTGTATAGATCCCCGCCGAGCCCTTCGGTGCCCACATCAAAGGCCCTTCTTAATGAGCCACCATGGAATTGGTCTGCGCCATCATATCCCGCCCTCTGAAACGTCTGCCGTAAGCTTTCAGCTTGCCGGAGTGACACGGGTTGAGCAACAAGATTTCCAGACGCATCAGGGATTGCGGCTCCAATGGAAATCGCCTTCTGCCTTGCAGCTTTTAAGATTGGAGCCAAATCACCTTCTGGGATATTCTCGTTAATGTAACTAACCACGGAATTTAAAGTAACGTTATTTTCAAGCTCACCGGCCAGCTCTGCCGCTTTATATGCCGCTCTAGTTTTGTTTTTTGCAGAAGTCAAACCTTCAGTTAAAGATTTGACAACAGCCCCGCCTATTGTTGATAAGTCAGCAAGTTGCGCGTCTGTCATGTCAATGAGCGCATCAAAATTCTGCAATGCGCCTAAATTGTTTTCTTCCGCTCGGCTCCGCAGTGGGCCTCCAAGATCAGTCTGAATCTGCTTTTTCTCGAATTCCAGTTGTTGCGACTCTCTACTGGCCGCGCCTCTTGTCAACTTGATTGGAACAGGTAAGCCCTCGGCGGTCTCAACTCGTCGAATAGCCTGCGGAGTTGCCGCAGCCCCAACAGACCGCCCCCCAGAGGCCCCGCCCCGTGGCGTAGCTTCTGCACCAGGAATAAACTGTCTTGCGGTTTCTGCCGCGTTAGAAATAACTTGGCCAACTTTTTTGGAGCCTTGGATAATCGGGGCGGCTGCTCTACTTGCTGTGGCTGCTACGATTGGCGTCGCCGCTTTGGTGGCCGCAGAAACGGCACCAATTGGGCCAACCACGGGCAAAACAGGGGGCAATCCTTGCAGCGCCTCACCGATAGCCCCAACTTGCTCTTGTCCTGCTTGTGTACGGGGCACATAGGTTAATGCTTGAGCGCCTTTTGCTGCCGCTTGCTCAACGGCTCTAACAGCCTCAGGAGTGCCAAATTGCCCAGAAAGAATTTGCTCTGTCAAGCCCTTTACTGCGCCGCCGACCATTCCCGCTGCGCCACCGACTGCGCCAGTGCCAATGGTTAAGGCCGTTTCACCAGCGCCAATGATTTGCTCACCGATGCTTGGTTCTTTAGGAATTGGTGCGTTTTGCTGCTGTAAGGTGGCCGTGTTTTCCTCGCTCTTGGCGAGCTGGTAAGCCTGCGCAACGGTGTCAAACTCAGGTGTTCCGCGCTTGGCTGAATTTTTGACGATCCAAGCCGCGTATTCGTCAGCGGTTGCCATTTATTGACCCCCTCTCAGAATTGCGTCAGCTTGAGACCGGACGTTCGCTGTTGGGGCCGCTGGTCGTGGTGTGTTACCTGTTGGTATCTGATCCACAAGCTGCTGGCGTTTTTCTTCTGCAACTTGCTCAGGTGATCGATACCTTTTTGCCACGTCGCCCACAATGCGCTGACTAAAGTCGCCAAATGTTTCGCCTGGCTTGGTTGTGTAATCTCCGGCAATAAACGTGCCACTCGCTCGGGTTAACATGCCTTTGTTGTTTGATAGCCAGTCAGTTTTAGCGTTAGCTACGGATGCCTCGATGTCTTGCAGTTTGCCCATTCCGCGCAAGAAGTTGGAGATTGTTTTGGCGTCCGCGTTTTCTGGTGGGATGCCTTTCAGCGCAAGCTGAATATCCTTATCTGTGGCAACACCGGGGGGCAATGCTTTTATCGCAGCCGAGTTCCTGACCCGCGTATATTCTGAACGAAGTTCTTGCAACGCGCCTTGCGAGCCAGTTGTTTTGCGCAAGTAGTCTGCAAAGCTACTGGCAACACCGAACCCACCACCGGCGGCATCAAGACGCTTTGCTAGGTCATTGTATTGGTCTGCCGATTGCTTTGATGCTGCTGCCGCAACTGCGGACTCATTAATAAGTTTTCTTGCGTCTGTGGGAAGTTCGTTCACATTCTTTTGGATGCTGGACAGTTTTTCGGCAACCGTGGCTTGCATTGTTTGAGCATCAAGATTCAATCTGGCAGACCTGTTGGCAATTTCGTTGTTTATATTTCTAATCTGAGCTGCATTTAGGGCTAAACCTGCTTGGGCGATTGGTCCGGCAAACTGCGCCTCGACCCTGGCTTTGTTTGCCTGTGCTTCGGTCAATGCTGCTTCGGCTGCTGCTCTTTCTGGCGCATTAGTGGCTGTGGCTTGCGCTGTAATTGCATTTGCCACGGCCTCATCTGCCTCTGCCCTGAGCTTGGTCAGTGCAGATGGTGCTTGAGCTTCTGCGCGTGCTGTGCTTGAAGCCTTGTCGATGTTTTCAAAAAACTCTTTTGCGCCTGGAATGCCTGCGGTACGGGCTGCTAAAGACTTAAAAACAACCCCAGGGCCGCGCTGTGGATCTGCTGCGGCTTCGGCCAGTTGCTCAAACAATGTTGCGTCTTCTGGGTCTCCACTGTTGCGTGCTGCAACGGCCCGCTCTTGCAGCAATTTGATGCCAGTCTGTGGATTGGCTTGCAAGGCAGATAGTATCTGCCCGCTGGATTTCAGTACGCCTTGTTGCTGCTCTTTGCTGATACCTTCCATGAATGGTAAAAACGCTTTGGACTGCTCTGGGGTGAGCAATGACGCATAGCGTGCAGCGTCACGCATAGTTGGGTTTGGATTTGTGAAGAATCGTGCTTGCTCTTGCGCGGCAAATTGCTGCTGCTGTTGCTGACGTGCTACTAGTGCACGCTGTGTTTCGATATCTGCCAAGCCAGCGCCGATCTTGACGCCCTGCAAAGCCTGTTCAAATGGGTCTGCGACTTGTGCAAGGTAATTGATGGGTTCCATGTCTTTTCCTTAAAAAAAGCCGTTGATGGCTGCGTAATCGGCTTGTGACATGCTTGGCTGACTTGCTGTTGCGGTATTACTGAATGGGCTGGATAAACCGCCAAACAACTTGCCAAAACCACCCGCGCCTTGAATTGCTCCAAAGGCTTTGTTGATGCCGCCTGTAAGTGCGCTTTGTTGGCCCAAAATTCCGCCAGATTCGGCTTGGCCCTGCCTACCTAAGAGGTTTGTGATATTCGCACCAGTTGACATGCCAGCATTGCCAACACCAGCCGCAGCATTCTGGCCGAGGGCAGTCAAACCGCCGAGGCGGCTATACTGTTGCTCGATAAGTTGATTCAGCAATTGGGGCCGGAATTGGCCGAGGGCCGCCTGAACATTCCCACCACGAAGGCCGCCAGTTGCCGATGCGTTTTGAAGGATGGCGTTTTCACCCTGTTGCTGTAAGGCCTGAAACTGTGGACCACTTTGCAGGGCTGTGATGGCTTGCTGTTGTGCCTCTGGCGTGCCCATGCCAAGCAAGGCCTGCTGCTGTGCGAGTGCGCTTGTTCCGGCTTCGGAGTAGGGCTGCAATAGCTTTTGAATGGCGTCAAACTGGCGGCGCTGTTCGTCAATGCCGCCTTGCGCTGATTGCTGTTGGGCTTGTGATGCTGCACCTACAGCTTTGCGCCCTTCGATTGCGCCGCCAAGACCTGCGCCAATGACACCACCAACGCCTGGAAATAAGAAGTTGCCTGCAATGCCGCCTAGTGTGCTAAGTAAACCCATAAAACACCTCAATAGTCATTGGATGCCGCTGGTAGCATTTTCCTCAGCGGATTGATTTTCTCATATTTTAACAGCCCGTCAATCTCCCATATCACATTCGCGCTCTTCCCATGCCTGGCAGGCGCGTAGATCGTGGCAAATAAAATCAAACTTGTCGCAATATCCTCTGAACCCGGCTGCAATATCCCACTCATTGCGGGGGATACGTTCCATTTTGGCCTGCGTCATGGTGCTATTGTCGTAATACTCACAGTTAGAGCAACGACGACGCCTAGCCTCTTTTTCGTCAACTTTCATTGCCTTGCCCAAAGCGACCCAATACACCTTATTGGCTGTTGGCTCATTGCTAGGCTTCTCTGGGCCAAGCATCCAGTCATCAATTACGGTTTGGGTGTTCTTCTTGTTTTCCGCCGCCGTGATAAATTCTTCTTCCATCGGAAGGCCCATAAAGCCCTTGGGCATCATCATAAAATCCTTCATGGCATTCCTTAGGTAATTTCTCGGCCTGATGCGCGAATGGTGAGCGAGGTGGCTGCGCTGGCAATTGTGCTAATGAAGCCGCCAGACTCCAAAGCTTGGCCAACCAATTCGGGACAGGTGTAGGTTTCATCTGGCGCAATGATTCTGGTATCTACAATCAGATTGCTTGCCCCAGCACTTCCGCCATTTGTCACCAAATTGACGCTTATGGTCACGTTTGCTGCACTGGTATTGGTGACGGTAAATTTGTCAATGATTGCCCTGCAATTCACTGCTATGTATTGCGTGGTTTGGCTGTTTTCAGCTTGTTTTGCTGGGATCAACACTTTCACTGTTACTGTCATAGCACGCCCTCAATGTTGTTGTTTACTGTCAGAATGATAGACGGAATTCCAGGATGCGGTACAGCCGCTGGGAATGTTTTTAGTTCCACACTGAGGTTTGTAACGGAGAACATCAACTCCACGTAATCTCCAGATTTCAGCTTAAAAAAATAATTAACCGATGAAAAAATCTCTGCATTGTTGCCTTGGATACTGATCCTACTTGCGCTATTTGTTACATCAACACCATTAAGTCTAAACCAGATATCAAAAACATCCGTTCCGCCTGTTGTCTTATCAAGCTGAAAAGACGTATCAAAGTTATAGATGCCTTCGGTATCGACGTAAATTCTTGACGCTGGGGAACCAAGATAAACGCCATTACTCAAGTCGGTGGCATTAAATGTGATCGCTGTGGCTGTGTTGATAACAGTGGCGGTCTGGGTTGTGGTGTCATAGAACGAGCCATGCCGGCTGCGCTTGAATTCTCGCTGAGGCGGGGCCATCTGCAAGCCTTCAACGGCTGCGGCAAGTTTGGCCAGTAGCTCAAGCGCCTGGTTCGCCTTATTTTCGGCCGATGCGCTGCTGATAGATGACTCTTGAGCCAGTGCCGTGATTTGAGACAGCGCCTGATTTGCGGTGGCCGAGGCCGTGTCTGCTTGATATTCAAGGCCTGTCCCGGCAACCGGCAACAATGTATCAACAGTCTGAAACAGTAGTTCAAACTGTCTTATCTGCTGCTGGTCGGTCAAGAATGCCGCGAGTTGATCGCGGGTCATATTAAGACGACGTGATACTGGTGCCGTTGCCATCAGAACGCCAATGGCTCAATTTGAGCCTCAAGACGGGCAAAGGAAATATGCGCGTCACTGTCGCCTCGGAATCTTTGGATGCGCCAATTCCTCATGTGGCCCTGCTGGAACCAAGATAACCGTTTCTTTGTGTTACCTAATGTTCCTACAGATATAGACCTGTCTTGACTCCAAGATTGACCGTCATAGGAATAACTGGTGCTGATTTGTGGGTTCTTGCCTAGCTCAATACTTCCTGTCAGGCTAACCAACTCAAGCTGATTGAATATAGCGCCTTTGCCCTCGTTGTAAACGATGGTGGTGACAAACTCCCATCTAACCTGTTGGCCCCAATGATGACCAACAGATTGAGAAAGATATCCAACATTATCTGATTGTGGGTCACCAACAAGCCACTTATTGTAAGCCCAGACAAAGCTCCTTGCCCGGTACTGTGAGAAGCCAACTAATGAAGAACTAAGCGTAAACCAAACCTGTTCGCCAAGCGCCTCTGAGGCGGCTGCATCATAAACAATTGCCCTATCTGGAAGATGGACATAAAGGTATTGGTTACCCTTATCGTTTCTAGACTCAAGCTTAACTAGGGATAGTTGCGATTCTGTATATGTCAACAACAAACCATCAATCTCTTGAGTGCTAATCTTTTGAGCGCTCGCTGATGCGCCAACATAAATACTTGGTGCTTCATTCCTGCCGCTGCCTAAGAATGCAATTCGATCCATGTAGACGCAACAAGCATGCGTCCCAATGCATCCCTTTTGAATCTGAGCCCCGTCAATTCTTTGGAATGGGAATAGATCGCCGCCTACGTTGTCAAACACCTCGATGGTGTGTCTGTTCATCGCATGAATTTCGTTTCTTAATTTCAGAACAGCAACGATTGGATCTGGATCGACTTCAGAGCTTCCATACTTCAGCGGGTTGACATTTGTGGGGGCACCCAACTCTGTGACAATCAGAAACTGGCCATCTGTCGTCATAAAGTACCCATCGACCCAGGCAACATCCAGCACTGTTCCGATGTCTGGGTCTGTTACTTGTGAAAGAACCCCATCCCAATAGTAGAGCCGACCCCCAGATGCAATCGCCAATTGGTCAAAGCTGTAATCAAACGTGACTAGGCTATCTGTAGGGCCGCCCACATCGCCTAACACTGTCACAGTGCCATTACTTGCCACCGATACCAACTTGGTGCCCATGACCCGGTAACAAACGCCGTTCCACTCAATGCCGCCTCGGTCAATGCCTGGGCCTGTGCCATTTGCAACTATGCCATCCCCTGGACGTAGGAAGCCGTTGCTGATGCCAGATTTCTTGGGAACAGGAACAAGATTTACAGGGTAACTTGTGCGAAGTTCAGGAGTGGTGTCGGCATAGATGCCGTTGAGGATTGGAATTTGCATACTTACCTTCCATAATCAGCAAATCCGGTACCAAGAGTTCGTGGGCTGATAAAAGCGCACGCGGAAGAATGCATTAGCTGCCAGCGTAGTCGGTGCGCCAAAAGCCGCCGAGGCACCATTAAGCGCCAATGTAAACGTGGTGATGATCTGCGTGGTGGTGATTAGAACCTCGGTGCCATCAGGTACGCCAGTGTTCAATGGAAGCGTGACCGTGCCAGTTGCCAGCGTGCCGGCAGGCTGGATAATCATCCACTGCTGTTCGCTGATTGGTGTTGGCACAGTGACATTGAACCCAGCCCCAGGCGTATACAGGTTGGTTGCCACCGTAGGCGAGGCAAACGACGTTTGGAAATACTCCAGCAATTGACTAACCGAAACCTTCCGAGCATCGCCATTATTCGGCACGTAAATCGGGAGCAAGTCCCCAGCCGATACTTGACTCAGGCCCGACAATTGATTAATGGTAGGCATGTTTTTCCCTTAATTGAATTCAATGGGACCATCTTGTCCCGCCAACAGCGGATCAACAGGCCTGCGCAAGAATGGATCATCATATCCGCGCCATGGCTTGTTCCCAGCCCCAGCAGGCATTGAGCCAGGCAATTGCTGCTCAGGAGGCATTGCTGCACGCGACAAAAGCGTATTGTAAGACTCTTTGGCAGTTGCCTTGGTGTCTGGCATTACTTGCTTTCCGTAACTCGGCGCAAGCTTAATAGCCAGATTGGTGTATATCGACTGGTTTGCCGAGTCGGGGACATTCGTTTGTTCGTCCAAATCGCTATCTAATGGGCTGGACGGCAAAGGGTACCCCAAACGAATGCCAAGCGCATTCCATGACGCGATCATCATGTCCAACCTTTGCAGGGCCGACTGCAGTTGCTCCGGGCTAAGATCAAAAACGTATGAAGCAAGCCCAATTTCATCAAATGCTTGCGTAACAAATTGGCGCTTGCTCCATCCCATTTTTTTCTCCTACGCAGTGCGAGATAACTTAATTTTAACTTGCCCGGCTGCCACTGCGGTAGTGTCAGAATCAGCCGCAGCGCCAGTAATTGCAATTCCAAGACCAAGTGAGAATCTGTGTCCGTTAAATCCTGGAGTGACTTCAACTTGACCTGTAGCAGGCACTGTAATCACAAATTCTGGCACGTCCGTTCCAACGGTCGGCGCAGTCGCCTTATTATATAACTTCACATACGCTGGAGTTGCCCCAATATTACTAGCAAAAAACGCCTGCAACCCGGCGCTTCCGGAAGTAATCAACGCCCCGTTAGTTGTTGCCGCGCTGTTCAAGAAGAACCCTGTTGGAGCCGTTGGAGTGCCAGCGGTGGTGATAGTTGTGATCGCAGTTATCGTGCCGCCTTGGACCGTCACTGGGGCCGCAGAACTGATATCTCCGATTGGACGGGGGAGCAATTCAACACGTTCCCGCTCAAAATCAAACACCCGCACAAAGCTAATACGCATGTCAGTGCGTTTAATAACTCCGCCGCCTGATGTCGTTGAGCCAAAATCAACCGGCAGAACCATGCTGTCGGTATATGGCAAAACAAGAGTCAGAACAGTAGTCACCACGTTGGCAACTTTCCATGCACCGTCTACACCAAGAGAGGTGACCCCCAGGGATGCCGTACTACGCAAACCAACAACGTTCACTAGATCGCCAATTGTTAAACCTGTCCAACTACCTACGCCAGTTAACACCAATTGCCGCGTGCCATCAGACAAAGTGGAAAGAACTGCGCTCCCAGCAGAAATTGCGTTATACCCCAATGCAGAGCCGAGGTTTCCGCCTTGAACCTTGGCAACATATCCGCCGTAAGCCGATCCCGTTGTGCCGCTACCAATCACTGCCGTGAAAGTGGTTGTATCTACAACAGTTATTGTTGTTGCTATTGTCAACGCTGGGAAGTTAGCAGCAGCCGGATCGCTGCTGCCGTAATAAACAACCTGATCGCCAGTGTTCAACCCGTGTGCAGTGTCCGTAACAAACGTGCCAGTCGTCGATACAGTCTTGGTTACAGATACGACTTGTGCAGCCGGAACAGTCAACGCCTTGTTGTTAGTAGCGCGAAACCGTAGTTTGTAGGTCAGGCTAGGATCTGGGCAAATCTGGGTTCTTAACAATCTACCGCTTTGTTGAACAGTAGTTGAATCAACCACTGTATCCGCCCACTGCACTCTATCAACCTGAGCAACAAACCTATAATCGTTGGTCGGGCTAAACGCATACTGATACGCCGCGTTAACTAGCTGTACCGAAGCCGTTGTCCCAACTGTCACTGAATGATTGCCCGCAACGGTACCCGATGGGTAAACGTCTCCAGACTCTGCACGGATATACAAGCTGGCGCTTGTGGCCGTTGGACTTTCAAAGATTTCACTAAAGCCATTTTTAGCGCACCCAATGCGCTCTCTAAAATAAACAAATCCTTTTGCTCCAGCAGGATTAGTAATGGTCTGGGATGCAATCGTTCCGCCTGGTCCTGCCGTTGCAGTGAACTGAGTTGGGCTTGGCGCTGTAGCCACAACCAAAGACGGGTAATTAGCTAACGCATTCGAACACCCAAAAACCCCGATGCTTTTACCCACTGATAACCCGTGTGCTCCCACTGTATCAACGGTTAAAGTGGTGGTTGTCTGTGTAATGCTTGAGATGGCTAAATCTGACAATCCGGGCAGAGGCGTCCCAACGTCTACAACCTCAACAGAAAATTCTTGGCCCAAAGTCCTTTGAGACATTGAAATCCCCGCCATGATTTCAGCGGGAATAGGAAACGTATTATTGGTTGTTAGTACCGTCTCGGTACCAGCCGATAGCGGGTCTTTTGAGATAACAAGATACGAAGCAGAAGACGCATTTCCGTCCATGTAAACCAAGTCTCCGCTAACCTTGGTCTCCGTCCATTTGGCCCCGGGTGTGTACGACTCAAATGCGTCTCTAAACGACGTTGTAACATTGCTTGAGACAGCACTAACGACTTCGGCATAGGTGCCGTCGTTCATGTCTTTGTTACGTCGAGTTACGTCGTTGTAACTTTTGATGATGTCTACCACGGTTATTCCCTAAGAAAACGGCATTATGGAAAACTGCTCCTTAATTCAACTTCATTACTTCATTGATCTTTTCGATAAGCTTTTCATCACCCCATCTACGATCAACCTTTAGGCCAATCTTATCAGCTTGTTGGAGCATTTCTTCACGAGTTGGCGCAGAGTTAGAAACTTCTTTCGTATGGTCAATGACTTCTTTAGGTTCAATGAATTTAATGACCGCCTCAACAAGCGTCTTACTCCACCCATCCAGCACAGCCGATTGAAGTTGAACCTCATCATTAACGCCAATTGATTCATAAGTGGTGCCATTCGGGCCAAAATGGGCTCCAGGGCATCTGTAAACAAAAGCGGGGAATTCCATCACTTCTTCGGCCCCTTGTTTGGCTTGCCTGCTTTCATCGCAGCACTGCGAGCCGTAGATAGCGCAATCGCCACAGCCTGCTTTTGTGGCTTGCCGGACTTCATCTCTTTTGAGATGTTAGAGCCAATAGTTTTTTGGCTGTAACCTTTTTTGAGTGGCATCTCGTTTGCTCCAATAAGAAGCCCGAGGATTGCTCCCCGGGCTAAGTTTACAGCTTAGGAAATGCGATACGCGACAAAAGTATCAGCAGCCGTCTTGCGCATGCGGAAACGTGCGGCAGAGCCAGTGGTTGCAGCCGTTGCAGCAGAGCCCACGATGGTCACGCCAGTGTTGACGGTAACGGTTAAAGCAAACGCGGCCAAAGTGACCAACGTAAAGTCAATACTGTCATTGATCGCAAACTCAGAAGCAAGATCGAAAGCTGCGCCAGTTGGGAACTGCACGTTACGGCTAGCCGTTGGCGTAGAGGTCACGATACCGCCAAGCAACGCGGCGGCAGTGAAGGCCATCGCACCACCGTCAGCGATGTTGGTCGGCGCATCTTGGACTTGCGAATTTAAACGGCCTTGCTGAACTTGGGGAGCGGTGCCGACTTCATAGAAAACGGGCTGGCTTCCGGTGGACTCAACAACGATAACCGCTCCAGTGGAGTACGGGCCGAAGACGGTTTGACCGTTGCGAACCGTGCCGAGCAACGTGGTTTGATCTGGATATTGAGGAAAACCAATCGTGCGTGACACTTGGCTTTCGCCTTGGGTGAACACGGCAATAGATTCATTGGCGGGGATAGTAACGGTAGCTTTGCCGCTTACTGCGATAACATTAGACATGATTTATCCTTTGTAAATTTAGAGAAGGCCGGAGTTACCCGGCCGTATTTCTTAGGTCTGAGAGAACAGGATGATGCCTGACATTTCAGGCTGTTTGTTCACCACACCAAACAACGTGTCAATGCGGAAGAAAGTTTTCATTGTCTTGACGTCGTATTGCTTCTGCATGACCAACTCAATTCCTTGGTCAGTAGAGGCACGCATCACAGCCGCACCAGCATCGCTAGGAACAGCATAGCGACCAGGGATGATCTCCAACGAGTCACGCTGCCAGAACGGATTCACGGAGGCCGAAACGGTGTTCAGGAACACGATTGCAGCATTAGATGCCACCGAGTTTGCAACGCAGTTTTGATACTGGACTTCAGCATCAGTACCGCCTTGGCCAGTAATCAGCGGGGGGCTGATAACCATGGTGGTGGCATTCACCACGCTGATGACCCGGAAGGTCTTCAGTTGGCCCGTATCGCCCTTGGTAATGTGATGCACCGCGCTAATACCGGCAACAGTGAATGCATCGCCGGCGGCCACGCTGCCGGTGCTAGAGATGGTAATCGTTTGGAAACGATTATCAACGTTCGATGTTTCACCAGTTACCGATACTGCGGTAGCGCGTGGCACATAGTAGTTAAGAGCCGAGGCGCGGGTATCGATGGTCAGGCCAGCACCACCAGCAGCAGCAGCCTTGCGATTGGCGTAGTCAAATTTGTAGGTAGAGAAGGAAGCCAACTCACCCACAAAAGCCTTGCGCAAAGCCTTGTCGCTGATCTCGTTTCCGAACGAACGTGAAGCCTTTGAAAGATCGTTAGCCATGCCGTTATAGTCACGGGTAGACAAGGCCAGGAAACGATCATAAGAAGGAACGCCCTGTTCGTTCATGATGGCTTCGCACTGGGCGACATCATCAAAGCCCGAGGCGGCTGCGGTACGCTTAACAACCAGCGTACCTTGGTTTGCTGCCACGTTCATAATGGCCACGTTGATATCACTGGCAAGCTTTTGCTTAGCAGCGTCACCGAGGCGATTCTCTTGCAGCGTGTCACGCAACTCAGTTGCATTCATGACCCAGGGCACGACTTTAGAAAAGCCAATGGTTGCAGGCACTGATAGCTGGGTGAAGTCATCAAAGTTGGACGACATATCGGTACCGTTATAGCTGGTAGCGATATAGGGCTGGGGGCGCCAAATAACGTTGTTGCTACGCTCCATCATCGTTTGGTCAGTAGTGTACACAGCTACGTTTTTGCTCAAAACGAGTGCATCTTGAAAACCCTCGAGGATGTCTTCAAACGCAACGCGCTCTTCTTTACTGAATGAATTTGCCATGATTAATATTCCAAAGTAAAAAGTAAATTATTTAGATGCTGCTTGTTTCTGCTTTTTGTACTGAATGACTTTCGTCATGTTGCCAGTCCGCGAAGCTTCTTCGCGCAGCCGTTCAAGTGTTGAATCAACGGAGCCGGAAGATCGTCCGGTGCCAGACACAACACGCTCAGGGGGTGGTGCGGACTTACGGTTGGTGACTTTCAAATCTTTCTCCAGTTTGGCAACCGCAAACGCGAACTTTACGGGGTCTGTGATCTCGGACAACTCTTTTGCCTTCTTCAAGTTCTTACCGAGTGCGTAAACGATCAAAGCTGGGTTATCTGCCCCTTGGAGAACGATCCCTTGCTGGGTAATGCTCAAGAGTTCCTGAGCAACAAGTTCAGCTTCTTCAAAGTTCTTAACCTTTAGCTCTGCCTTTGCTTTGCTGTAACCATCAAGTTTAGATTGCCAAGCCTTCTGCTGATTTACTGCCTCAGCTTCTTGCTTAGCTACTACATCATCCACTTGACGTTTCTTGTCAAACCAAGCTGCCAGTGCAGACTCGAATTGGTCCACGTCATAATCGTGATCTTCAAGCTTTGGTTTAGCCCCCAGCGAAACTGGCTTAGTCTCAGTCTGCGCTGTGGTTTGCAACCTGCTATGAAGTTCCCGATTTTGTTTTTGCAATTCCCTATTCGTCTTACGCAACTCTCGAACCCATTCAGGCGCGGGAGATTCTTCCTCGGGCGGTGGCGCTTCCTCCCCAATAGATACGATGACCTCATCCGATTCGTCATCATTTGCTTCAGGCTCATCTGACTTGAATTCATCATTAACGGTACTGCTATCGTCAATGGTTTCTTCTTGCTCAGAATTCTCATTTACAAATGATTCATCTTCAAACTGGTTATCTTCTCCGACTGCCGTTTTGTTCATCATCAGACCCTATCAAACTCACCCATTGAGCGGCTGGGTGGTTGCCGTTACTTAATAATACATTATTCCATCGGTTGCTGTGTATTCAAGCCACCCATCAGCTTCTGCACAGCCTCGGCATTGGCTAAATCTGTCTTGCTCATGACCTCAACAGTTTGAGCATTCTTGAGTTCAGCCGATGCAATTGTTTCAACAGTATCGGCCCGTGCCTTCGCCGCTTTTGCCGTGGCTTCCTCTGCTGCTGCCTGTAGATACATAGCATTAGGGTCTTGTGGCGTACCTTCCATTTCGGCCATAAGCTGCTCTCTCTCTTTGTCAGTAGGCTCGACAACACCCATGCGAAGCAGCTTCTTGCGGAAGTATTTATTCGCGTCTGAGATTCCCTCGCCTTCCATGTTCATCATCGCCATAGCGCCGAGCACCTGCATAGTGTCGGGGTCTTGCGTGATTTGGAGCATGCCAGTCAAGGCCCTGACGGTCGCGGCCTTCTTGCTTGAGCTTGATGGGCCAACGTCCACAGCTACGTCAAACGAGGCTGCACTAAGATCGTTTTCAGTGACAACAGCGCCATTCTCCGAATCAATCATCGGCTTCATAAGATCGACGGAATCTGTTTCGCCACTTTGCGCAACGACCTTCATACTCCGTTTGTTTTCTGTGTAGATTTCCTTCGCCATTGAGAGCCATATCTCTCCGCAGCGCTTCATGCCCTTCGCAAAGTTGCTCATGTAGATAAACGTCTGCATGTCCACGCGCTGCTGGATCATCTCAACAGCCTTACCAGATACTCCGCTGACCATCTTGTCGGCACCCTGAGGGTTACCGAGGATGTCTTGCATATCCGTTTCTGTGATCTGCAACAGTGCAGCCATAGCTGGCGGGATCTGTGGGCTCTTTGTGTATGCAACAGGCCCACTTAACGACATATTGCCGTTTTGGTCAGTTACTGGGTTAATCAGGAGATATGGATAATCTTTGATGTTATCTTCTGCCCACATTATCTGGTGCCCTGCAACTTGCTCAGGGCTAAGGATGGGCTTCTCAACAGAAGATAGTGCGCTTATCTCGCCCAGCTTAGATAGCTGCATGTTCTTGAGGCGCTGAGCATCCTTCGCCAGTCGCACGTGGCCCATGCAACGCTCTACGTTGTCCACAAACCATCGCTTGCCATACACCGGCACGATGGGTATGCACTTGCCTGCAATGTATCCAGCGTCTTCAAGAACCCGGCCTCCAGACAAAATATATTTGTGGATTCGTTTGCTCTTGATCTTCTTCTGACGAACCTCTTTACTCCCAACGGCAAGCAGGGTTTCCTCGAGGGTATCATCATTTTCAAAGTCTGATTCATTGTATCGTTCTTCATCGCCTGCAATGGTTTGGAAGATGCGAATGGTTTCAGACTTCTCCTCGACTTTGTAATACTCGGCCACATATACAACATCAGGCGTACACCAATCGAACTCATATTGGTGAATAACCTTAGGCCAGTCGGTCGGGTTATCTTCCCAGGTATCTTTGTATGCTTGGCGGGTCATGCTGGTAACGACAAAGCAGAACTTAGCGTCTGACTTGTCTTGACGTTTCGCGCCGAGGTCAAAGAATACAGAGCTATCAGCGTCGAAGATGGGCTCGATACGAATGCGCTGGCGCTCATCTTCTGGGTCTTCTTCATCTTCGTATGCTGTGCGAAGCCGCCAGGCTCCAAAGCCGCCCCCGACAGCCTCCTCAAAAGCATTGTCATAAGCTTCAGTAGCGACTGAGTCTTGCTCATCAGCACGGTATAGGCCGTCACATACGTCGGCTAGCTTATCGTCGGCCTTGCCATCTTTGGAAACGAAGTCAACAGTAATACGGTTGTTTCTGTATTCATTCACAACTCGAATGACAGACAAGTGGATCTTGTTTACTTCAAACTTAGGCTTATTCTCGAATTGATCTTCGAGCGGGCCTTCCCATTGTGCGCCACAAATAGAATAGAACCTTCGATCTTGCAGGCACAAAAGCCGCTCATCTCGGAGTGCGCTTTGCACATCGTCAAACTGCGCGAGAGCATCCGCATGAAGATTTGATAGTTTCTGACTGTTTGAAAGCCTAGCCATGTTTGATCCCTTGGTTCGTTCAAATTCTACCAGCGCTTGACATTGGCGATAGGGGTGAATGTCTGGGGTTTGGATATGCTAGCCCGGCGCACGGCTTCGCAAGCATATCTGAGCGCATCGATAACGTGATTCTTCTTATCTTCAAGCACGGGCAGAATCTTGCCAGTAAGCGGGTCAGTTTTGTAGCTGTAGAGTGTGAGCTCGTCAATAGTGTGGATGCATCGAGGATGAACGACGATATCGTAATTCTTCAAGAACTCGATACCTTCCTCGACTGAGCGCGGCCCTTTGACTGCCGTCATGATCTTCGGGAAGCCGTTCTTCTTCATGTGGGAGATGGTTTCAGGCCTGGCAGAATCGGCCACGATAGGCCACTTTTCGGATTCGGGGACAGTCATGAATAGGTCCGGAGTATTCACAATTTCGCAACCCACCATGTAGGCTTCATAGTCAATGTACAGCGTGCGGCCGATGATATGGCAGCGCACCAATGTAGTTGGATCGACTGCAAACCCCCAGTCAGCGCCGAGGCGGTGTACGGCGTCAGCGGGTGCCTCAAACTCCTCGATCTTCCAATTCTTGAAGACGCGGGTATTGCTGTTGGTGAGGTAGCTGCCCATCCAGACGTGGCTATATTTGTCCGGGTCACGCCGCTTGTCGTATTCCATCTCGTCGCGCAGGACGTCGGGAAACCAGGGGTTATCTGTGAAGTTAACAACTTTCTTGACCGTGCGAGGTGGGCAAGAATCGCCAAACAGGGCATCAACTGGGTCGGTTACGTGCTTTGGATTCCACGAAAAATAAAGTTGACTGCCGGGCTTTCTGATTGTTGGCGTCAAAACATCAAGCGATGCTTGACTGACATTTTGAGCCTCTTCCACCCAGCAAACATCCAAACCTTCCATAGATTTGACCGAATCAATGTTCGATCTCAAGCCGGAGAATAAAAACAGCGAACCGTTAGCGCCTCTTATTTCCGTGTCGGTGCTGACGAACAAAGAGCCAAGTCCAAGGCGCTCAATTTCATCATCAAGCAGACGCTTTACAGAATCTCGAATTGACTTTTGAATTTCACGGGCGCACATCACGCGAAGTGGCTTTTGCACCGATCTAAGAATCAGCGCCGACGCAATTGATCGAGACTTTCCAGAACCTCGGCCACCTTTAATTGCAAAGTAGCGGGCGCCTTCGTCAAAGAGACAATTTGACCACTCAGGCAATTGAGCTTGCATTTGACTTAGCTTGGTTTGACAAAGTTGACCGTGATCCCCATGGCAAGTGGCGATTTTTCATCCCCTGACAGCTCCAACTTATCGCCGTACTTCTTTGGCGCTAGTTTAGATGCCCGCCACTGGCGCGCCCATATCCGCAACTTGACGACCTGCCAATCTTCCGGTGTCGCCATATCGGCCATGCGAATGCATTCGTCCGCCTCTCGCTCCTGCTGCGCGGCTCTAGCGGATGAGATGGCGCTTCGAAATGCCTCGTCTTTCGCCATTTGCCTATAGATGCTTGCCTCTCCTGGACACCAGCTTTCCGTTTCGGCGATTTCGTGTATCGCCCGTCCCCCGGCGATTTCGTCGCAGAGTTGAGCAATCAAGGCGTCGTCCCACACTATTGCATTTGGCATCATTCTGCCCTTTCAGGAATGGTTGCAAATATGCCAAACAAGTCTGGCCTACACAATATCGCACGCGATAGCTCAATCAACCGCCTTTCGGCTTCAGGACAATTGTCTGATTTTTCGCTCATTTGATGCAGCCGGTTGTTTCATGACCTGATCGTATCATTTTGTAAACAATGATAAAAGAAAGATACCATCTAAGGGTTTGTCCTAGTGTTCTTTTGTAAAAGGATTGTTTACATTGGAGTCACTGCGGAACACGAATCAACGGACCTCGCAGCAACTAACCAGGAGATAGCAACATGGAAAAAACAAGAGAGCTGCAAGTTCGCCAATCTGCCGCGACACACCTGAGCGGTATTTCAGCCCGGCAAAACGCGGCAGCTATTGAGTTGCTGCTTACCGAAATAGCATATGAGGAAATCGTGCGCCGCTTTGGTGCGGATGAAATTGATCGCTG
>Ga0181358_1000421_pt1 | contig 18926 bp, 36 predicted proteins | sample Fa13VDMM110SD_FD_130096 | JGI IMG/M metagenome (GOLD analysis project Ga0181358, IMG submission 130096) | Freshwater viral communities from Lake Michigan, USA - Fa13.VD.MM110.S.D | ecosystem: Environmental > Aquatic > Freshwater > Lake | place: USA: Michigan | collected 2013-09-24 | reverse complement strand
GCAGTCAGGACAGGATTTGAACCTGTAAGAGTTATTATCTCAACACAGTTGTGCTTAGTTTACACCAATACCTTCCGCAGCGTTTACCAATTCCGCCACCTGACTATATTTCCTATTTTGATAACACAAAGGTAATACAATTACCCAGATTAACCAAATTTATTTAGAATTTTTTACAATTTCAATCAATTTAATTAAACAAGCAAGTTCTGCTTCTTCTGGAGTATTAAAATCCAAATGAGTTGCTATAGGATTTTTATTTGGTATATCATCTATATAAAATGAGAAAGTAGTCCACATATTTGTACTAATGATATTACTATGTAAACCATATACCTCTCTAAACCAACGGAAGGCTTGTTGGTAAAGTGGAACAGAAACAAAATATTCAGATAATGGTTTGGATTGGTTCCAATCAAACCAATCTTTTTGGTCGAAATATTTTCCAATACCATTCCAGTATTTTAAACAAGGTTCATCAAAACCAAGTTCTTTCAAAGCTACTGATTGTTCGTAAGGTATAAATTCTTTATTCATACCACAAAGATATAACAATAAAACAGAATAACCAAATATATTTAATAAAATTCGATTAATCATAATAAAAAGATGGGAAAATATCCCATCAATTCTAAATTTTATAAATACCTATACAAATCATCTGGTAGATCCGATTTGGTCATGCCTAAAAGTCTCATAATAGATTTTACAAACTTTTTCTTATCTTCATCTGTTCCATCTATAAGTTTTTCTAATTCTATAATCTTATTATATTGTTTTTCTGGATAATCGTCTTTTAGTTTTTTAGTATCATCTATTAATTTTTTAGCCTTAGTCTTAAAACTCTCATTAACAATTTGTTCATTAAATCCTTCTTCAAACTCACCTTCCATTCCTGGTTCTTCAAACTCACCTTCCATTTCTGGTTCTTCAAACTCACCTTCCATTCCTGGTTCTTCAAACTCACCTTCCATTCCTGGTTCTTCAAACTCACCTTCCATTCCTTCTTCTCCGAATGTATGATCAAAAGGTTTTTTTGAGACAGTTGGATTATCTTCTTTTTGTTGTTTTGACTTTCTTCTTTCTTCTTCTTGATTCGCTAAGTTTTGTGCATTCTTTAATAATACAGATTGCATAGTTTCTAAGAAAGTTTCATAATTTAATATTTTCACTACTAAATTTATTTTTTAGTATATATTAAACTTTTGAACGACTTAAAATGACTTTTGTAAGATTCGTATTGAAGTTTTCTTCTGATGATCCACCTATGCCATTTCTATAATAGGCAGCTAATTCTGACTCGTTAAATTTTTTAATATGTTTCATATTCCTATTTCGATTTGATTTATATATTAAAGAAAGTAAATAAAAAGATTATCAAATACCTAAAAAACTGTGATCATCTTTATCACTATTTTCTCTTAAATACTTTATCTCTTCGTCAGTTAAGTTATGTATAGCCCATTTAGCACCATTAATGAAAGCACCTTGTTTATTCATAGTCCCAAAGGAATTTGCAACAGAATAAGCAGCATCACTTATTTTGTCGTTTATTTCTTCCAATTTAGTATCCTTTTGTTTTTTTGAGAACCAACCCTCATTAAATATTTTAATATGTTTCATTATATCATTTTATTTTATTTTTTTAGATATATTTTATCACCATCTATTTTTTCTATATCAGTGGTATCAAAATCAGAACTATTTGGATCATAAACAAGTCCTTCCATTTCAGTTCCTATAAACTTTTCCTCCCATTCGTTTTTGTTTCCATATGAATACAAACACAAAAAATCAATAGTATTGCCGTTTATTTCTTCAATCTCTATTGGTAATGGACCATCGTTAAAAAAGTTATATAATGTATATTTTCCACCTTCTTCGAGGTAAAAGTAAAATTTCATGTCTGTTGAAGAATCAAAAATTCCTTCGTTAAACTTTCTAATATGTTTCATATCTTTTTGTTTTTTCTATATTATATATTATAATTGAAAAAACAAAAATTTAGTCCGCATAAGATTTAACAGATGGTAGATTACTATACTCACAATAAAGTTCTTCTCTTTTCTTTTCCAATTCTTCTTTCACACTATCCGGAAAATAAACACCATCACCTTCCATATCTGATATGGTACGCGTCATTGCTTTGAAGATAGTTTCTTGTTCTTTGATGGTTTGTTTATCATCGAATAACCTACCCATAAAATTGACCATATTAGCTCTTGGACCCATTTCTTTTACTGGTGGGGTATATTCCTTATTGATTTCCCTATATACGGTTATACCGAACACTATAAATAGGGTTACTACAATTGAACTTAAGATTACTATTTCCATAGGTTTTTATTGTTTTTAGAGATGAAATAATTGAGAATTAGGGTTACTACAATTGATGTTAAGATAGCTACTACCATTACTTATTATTGGTTTTAGAGTTGAAATAATTGAGAAGACCAATGATTGTTGGGGGCCAGAGGCCGATAAAGATTGCTTTATCCACATTATTTTCCACAAGGAAGTGGTATTCACTTATAAAGATGACGATTATGGCCATTGCTAAAATAAGTAGTTCGGAGGTTTTAAATTTTTTCATTATGTAAAGGTATTTAATATTTTTTATAATTCTAGTTTATTTTTTTAAATTGTCCAAACCAATCTTCAAAGTCGGGTTGGGTTCTTTTTGGTTGCTCTCCAATATCAGTATTTTGTTCATCAAATTTACTTTCTTGTGCTTGCTCCCAACATTTCTTCATATCTTCCTCACTATACATTCTTTCTTGTTCTTGTTTTATCTCATTAATATAAACATGAGTTTTTTTAAAATTATTTACAACTTCTTCAAGGGTTATATACTTTTTCATATATGTTTAATTATTTTTCTTATTTATATTAAAAAAAGAACCCTAATTTTTCCAACTTACAGGTTCTATGGTTGTCCTCTAGAGCTTGACCCGAAAAGAGTACAAGTTGGAGTTAGGAATAGACTTAGCTCGCTCTTTTACAAACAAGTACAGATAGTCAATCTGGGTGAAACCAACTCTCACCACGATACCCATATAGGAATCACCCTATTTCATCATATTGGGCATATTATCCATTGATTAGATGGATTGTGCAGTCAGGACAGGATTCGAACCTGCGTCTTAGTTACTCCAATTTATATGCAATTCTGCAAAGTGTTTTACTATGTGGTACCATTCCACTACCTAACTAATTTATTTCTTCAACTTTTAGTATTTTACAATCTGTAACATTAGAACATTTTAACATTTCTTTTTTCCACTCTTTGAGTTTCTGTAAATTAGATGTTTGTCTATAACCAATAGTGTAGTGGTCATTTCTTTCATCTAAAATAAGACCTATATAATTTTCCATTTCTATATTTTTAGTAGTCAGGACAGGATTCGAACCTGCGCCGTTGGATTTACAGATATCATTACCTATCTGGTCAAGAAACTCAATTAATTGTTTAGATTGGTCTAATGATAATTCCAATTCCCAACCATTACAACTAATAGTTACACTTCTACCTTCCAATTCTACTTCTTGTGTTATTTTATCTAATACTCCTTTCATAATACAAAGATACTAACTTTTATTTACACTTCCAAATTTATTTTCTAATATGAATAAATATAATAACTTTCAAACATCTTTAAATTATTCATAACTTTCAATTATTTTGGCTTATCTGCTCAAATAATACTTTTATCTTGTCTCTAAAAACTGTCATCACTAAATCCTCAGCTAAGAGATGTCCAACTGGATTAAGCATGTCTTCACAATGCTGACATCCTAAGAAAACATTTTCTTCTAAACCCAGTAAGGTCATTTTTGTTGAAATACCGAGTTGACCAATTGGGTAATGTTCAGAAGGTGCTGTTCGTTTCATCTCACCTATAAATTCTACCTCTAAGCCTTTATTAACTTGTTTCATTAAATCGACGGCAGCTATAATGATAGGGCTAATTTCTTTATTCATAACTTTCTATTGTTTTATCGTTGTATGTTATTGTGATTAGTTTGGTTGACCATAATGCAGTACTTCCTTTTAATACTGGGTTGTTTTGATCTACTTGCTCTAATACTATTCGTTCTTCAATCTTTAATCCCCACTTTTCAGAGAACTCTGTATCGGTTTTACATTTGTTGATGAATTGTTCTTTTGTTAATAACTCAATCAAAGAAACCTTTAATCGTTTACCTTGACTTCTTAACCTATTAACTTCTTCTTTTTGCAGTTGTCTTTGGCGAAGAATTTCTTTTTTATAATTCTCATACGCCTCATCCAATAATTCTTGTTGTTCTTTATTCATAATTTTCTATTTTTGTAAATATAGGATTACCTTTTGAGTCAAGTTTTTCAAATTTTAATGGTAATTTAAATTCAAAAACTTTTATGTATGGATAAAAAACATATCCACTATCTGATTTTCCTTTTGTACCAATCACTATTTTATCATTCATAACTCGTTATTGTTTTATCGTTGTAAGTTATTGTGATTAGTTTGGTTGGTATGTTTTGTTGATCTAATTCGTAATCTTTCCAATCATCTTTACATCCACGTCTATTACCACCACATCTGTATTTTACATGCCATTCATTTCTTTCTTCCAAACTCAACTCTCGTTCCTCAATCTTTAATCCCCATGTTTCAGAGAACTCTGTATCGGTTTTACATTTGTTGATGAATTCTTCTTTTGTTAATAATGTTCCATGAAATCCATGTCCCATCATTATTTCAGTTTTGTTCTTATAATTCTTATAAGCCTCATCCAATAGCTCTTGTTGTTCTTTATTCATATTTTTATAATACAAAGGTAAACAATAGTTTTTATAATTCCAAATAAACATAACCTTTTATTCAATTCCCATATAATAAATATGATTAAGTTACTTATACCTATCCTTTTACTATTATTTACTTCTTGTAATCCATTAAAGTTAAAATGTACCAGTCTTTCCACCCATGTTAAAGTAGATAACCAATGGAGTCACCTTGATGATTGGAAACCAATGGATGCGAATGTTAAATTAAAAAGTCCAATCTTTGGGGGAACTATACCATCTAAATTAGTTATTAAAGGTAAAAAAAGACTTGTTTATAGGTTTAAGAAGTTAATTAAAAACGATACCACCGATAATGGTGAAGAATACCTAATCTTTAAAGTTAAAGATAATAAAGGAGTGGAATGTTTGGCCACTTTCATAGGTAAAGGAGATTCAGTTTGCTTTATTGTAAATTATGAAAATATTAACTATTCTTATAATTTAATAGAGAGGAAGTAATTAATCAGATGTTTTCTTATAGTTATCTGAATAGGTAAAAGATGCATTTTGATTTGGATAAGTAGGTCCTTCAATTTCAATATTTTTAAATTTTTCTTCAACTTCTTTTGGATTACAATATTTGGGATTCATAACTACAACCATATCATATTCCAAGGGCTTAGTTTTTAATAAATCTGGATCTCCGGTTTTAATCCAAACATAGTCGTTTTTTTTGAATAACCACTGATAAACACTTGTTTTAATTTTATCACTAGATCCTTTCTCGCTTATTATATACCCAACATTTGGATCATCTAATAAAGCACGATATACTTTAAAACCGAATCTTTCTACATCTAGTGTTGGTAACACTTCACCTGTTGAACCTTTGAATCCCATTTCAGGAATAGGATCAAACTTCTGTCCTCCTGGCTGTTTTCCGTGATACCAATGTATTTGATTTTTAGGAGTCAATACAATATAGTTCATATTCTTCCACACCTCCCAAGCTGTTGTATCAGCAGTCCATTCATATGTAGTATATTGATTATTTCGATCAGTCTCAAGTCCTTCATACCAAAATGATTGCATAGAACCAGGTTTACCCATTTTATGAGTCATCATTTTTCTCATGAGCTCTTTATTATTGAAAAATATATCAAAAGATTTTGCACCAGGTTCACTGACTCCTCTTTTTTTATTTGAAATCTGAACAGATATGGAATCAAATGTAGCTTCTAATATAAGTCTAAATTGTTCATATAACCTCAAGTGCTTCATAAAAATATTCTCTTTTGAGTATATATTAGTTTTTACAATTTATTAAACTACTTCCCAAGCTTGTAAAATAACCCTCTTAGTCTTTAAGATATCTTCATGGTTTCCAATAACCACACCATTAGATATAGTGAAAGCATGTCCACTAACCATAACCATATAAGTTCCTTTAGGATATTTCTTAAGAAACTGAAAGGTAGTCATATTCCTCATTCTAGACCCTTCCTTGTAGGTCATAGAGTTTCTGGTATTCCCATCACCTAAACGACGTAAAGTCTTACCCCATAGATTTTGGGAGTGACTAGACATATTATTCATAATGGTAGTATATCTACTAGTTCCTTTTCTGGGTTTACGATTAAACTTAGTTGATACGAACTGATGGGCTTCATCATAGGTTACTTTGAATGCTGAAGCAAAGGATTTAACAACACAATCATTGGTTTCTGCTTTAGCGATTTTTGAATCACTATAACCAATGATCCAAGAGGAAGAGGAGGTTTTAATCATAAGACAAAGGTAGTCATTTCCAATGACATTTCCAAAGAAGGCATTAAAAAAAATAGTTAAGATTTATTTCTTAACTATTTTTTTATGTTCCCATTGTCTTATTTACTAAAGTAAGCTTTTATCAAAGAAAAACCTTTCTCCGAACATATTATTGCTCATACCAGATGCATATCTACCATCGGAGGTCATGCATACTTTCATAAGGTCTTTACCTTTATATTTTACACAAAGGACTGTAGTGTTCCAATTTTCACCATACTTTTTACCACCAGTATCTTCCTCTTCTGTTTCAGTAACTTCTATGTCTTCACTATCTAATAGCTCTTTCATTTTGTATTCTAAGGATGATGCGCTGATATAGTCACTATTAGCATCTAACCAGTTGTCTATTTCATCATAGATATCTTCGTTATCAAATCCTTCAAAAAGTTTAATATATTTCATTTATATTTTTTATTTTTTTACTTCACTTTCGGCTTGTATAAAAATTCTTTTCCTTGTTCCCTCACCAGGAATTGTGTTTTTACCAAGTTTCTTTTGTCCTTCTTTCCATTGTAAAATTAACTCTTCGTATCGAGTTTGAACGTTTGTTGGTTTTTTTAATGTGTTCATAATTATTTTTTATTATATATTAATAATGATATTATATTTTTTTAAGGTCTAAAAAAAAAAAATCAGACTGGGATTTTTTTATCCCACCATCATATATTCTGATATCCCTCTCCACTTCCTCGGGAATTCCTTCCTTATCTTACTTACCATTATAAGACTCCTAAGATTGACACTATCCAAATCTTTTTTCTGTTTGAGGAAGTCAAGTGCATCTTGTTTAACCTTAATATCAAGGTCTGGTAAGATATCTCTTAACACATGAGACATTCGTTGAATCTTTTCATCACCAGTCATAGATAAGTCCACACAAAGTGATCTAGAGAGAATTGCTTCATCCATATTATCCTTATCCTTATTTGAAATAAAGATGATTCTACCAGTAAAGTCAAACTGATTAGGATATTCATCAGACTTACCTAACTTAGCCATCCAAGAGATTGTGCGTTTATCATAAGAGTCCAAAGCAGACTTTAGGATGTTAAGAGATGTTTTATCTTCTAGGACTGAATCACAATCATCAAAGATAATTAGTTTACCATTATGGTCGTATAGGGTGTTATACAAACCTCTAGCGGTTGAATAACCTTTAAATACTACATAGTGGTCAGATTCTATCAAACCGTTCTCTTGAACTGTTTTAATGATGGTGTGTGACTTACCATTGCCTGGTCCACCTGTTACAACTAGTGAAGGCATAACACGTCTGGTTACAAGGGTGGTTAAATCTTGAAGGATGTCGAATCGTTTGTTAATGGATATTCTCATGAATACAAAGGTAATACCTTTTGGGTAGATTTCCAAATATAAAAATTAACTTTTTCTTCTACCAAAACTATCTACACTTCCATCGTGTTTAAAAGAACCATAATTATACATAGTTCCGAAGTGATAACCTCCTTCATCGAATAAATCCCAATCTACATCATTTCCAATTTTCCTATAACTAGTCATTAAAGTTCTATACTCATTTGTTTTCCTGCCAACTAGCATAATTTTTCTTGAACCATAATAATCTTTGAGTTCATATTTGAGTAAGTCATAGTTATTACTTTCATTTATAGGACTTGACATAACCCAATCTTGAAAACCATCCCAACCATCTATAAGCCAGTTACTACTTCTTAAAAAAATATCATCATCTTTCATTGGATATCTTACCTCATAATCTTTTCTTGGAGTATTACCACTAATTGGAACTCCATCAGCTTTTATAAAAAAGTAATCATCTCCATACTTTGTAACTGTTACACCAAACCTCATTTCATTTGGATATTCAACTTTCCAATTTACTCGACACATTATATCTTTTGGGTCTAATCTACCAAGTGAATAAATACTCCTATATTTTAATTCGGCGCCAGTTAGTTCTGGTTTGAAATACTTCAATAACAATCTTTCTATCTTTGGATAATCACTTTCGGTAAGGGCTGATGGACCAGGATATTCACTCAATTCCTCAATCACACTATACGTTATATCTAATTCTTCAAAAGATTTATCTTTCAGATAATCTTCAATTACAGATTCGTTAAACCTCTTTAAGTATTTCATATAGATACTATATATTAAATACGATTAAAACAAAAAAAGACATGATAAAATCATGTCTTTTTTTATAAAATGTGAGTTATTTTACTTTTTTGGACTTAAATCTAGTGCTAGGTCTCTAGCGGCTTTAGCTGACATCAACTCCATAAAATTAAGACCATTTGAACTACCACCACCTGTTTGGAATTGTGGTACAATGTTTCCTTGGAAGTCTTTGAAGGCTGCCCATTTATATTCTTCAGCTTTCAACCAAGTACTCAACTTCAATTCAAGTGCTCCATTCGCTTGGATTGTTGTTCTCTTTTCATATGCTGATACATCAGCAATTTCCCTACGTTTCTTTGCTTCTAAGATAGCTGCTTCATAAGCGATTTGTTGGTTAATTTTATCTTGTTTAGCAACTTCCACTTTTGTTTGAGCTTCAACGACCTGTTTTGTTTGGTCTCTCTTTGTTTGATATTCAATATCAACAAGGTCTCTTTCACCTTGAGCTTTAGCTGTTAAAGCTTGTTGTTGAGCCGTCATTAGTTCTTGTTTAGAGATAGCTGACTTAGTAGATGCGTCGATAATCTTAGTTAGTTTATCTTCTACTTGTTTAGCATATTTCACATCAGTGATAGCGGCGTCTGCTACTGTGATTCCATATTCTTTTATAGAAGAAATCTTACGTTTTGCTTGACCAGATTTATCCATTTGGATTTCTGTCTGATAGATTCTCTTTTGTTCTTTCTCAAGTGAATCATATACATAACCTTCTTCGGTTCTCAATAGATATACACCATTTTTCAATTGGTCTAGGAAGTCTTGAGCCATTTGAGCTCTACCACCACCATAGTGTTTCTCACTACTCATCAATTGACTAGAGGATTGTAAACATTCCTTTGTATAAGGTGAGAGTCTTTTTGATACTAGTGAAGAAGGTGTTCTATGAGTATTATGGATAAGAATCATATCTTTATCATCACTAGGTAGGATAAATTGTGTAATACCTTTAACATCTGCTGTGGTAGCGTCATTGAAACGAATTTTAACTTGTCCGATTTCGATTCCATTATCTCTAATTTCCAAGTCGGTTGGTGGTTCCACATTTTGGTATGTTACTGAGATTTGGTTAGGCCATTCTGTTTCTTTTGCGAAGAATCCGGCATAGAATACTCCTGGTTGGAATTGTACAATTTGGTCACCATTAGTTCTTTCGACTACGGTTCTATTCCCAGCATCATTCCAGGAAAATGGATTAATAATTAGACCAAGGATAATGCCGACAACGGCGATAACTCCGATTAAGATTTGTTTTACGTTCATATTCATATTATTTAATTGTTTTATTTTATTGTTTTGTTAATTGTTTTCTACTACTTCTTCTTTGTTTGTTTTATTTGTTTTATTAATTGTATTTGTTATTAGGACAATAACTCCGTATGAGACAATCCCAAAAACGGAAAGGAAGCCAATGGCAAAAGCTAATCTAGTCATATTTTATTTTTTTGTTTTGTATAAGAATTTTTTTAATTTGTTTATAAGATTACAAAGGTAATACAATAAACCAGAAGAACCAAATTTATTTAAGATGATATAAAATTTTCTGTTTCTATTCTTCTAATCTCTCTACCCAAATCTCCTTTCTCAAATCCAGATTTGATTAGATCCCCCACATTAACTATTGGTGTATAGTTAGCAAATTTTATTACATTATCATCTTTCAGAATATTCCCAAACTCAAGTATAGTTTCTTTTGTGGTATCTGAAGCAATTTTCTCTTTATAATAATCATATACCAAGTTAGTATCAAACTTTGATATTTGAACAAGTAACTTAACTTTCTTTGAAACTTCAATTGGCATTTTATATTGTTGCACTAATTTTGTTTCTAATGTGAATGGATCTTCATCTATGAATAATTTACCCAATATAACTATTAAGTTTTCACTTTGGGTAAAATCAGTATTGATAATAGAATTTGGGAACATTTCCTCCCACATATTATATTCGGTTAAAAGATTCAAATAGAAAGTAAAATCCTTTGATTGTTTAAAAGCTTTAGTGAATTCATCCCATATTCTTTCTTGGGAGATTCTTTTAATCTCACCAGTGTCAATATCAATTGTTGTTAACTTATTTCTTTTCTTTATAGCATCCTTTGTAGATTCATCTAAATCAGATTGGTATCTTGAAGCAAATCTAAAAGTTCTTAGAATCCTCAAAGAATCTTCATCAAACCTTTCGATTGGATCACCAACCATTTTAACCAAGTTATTTTCAAGATCCTTTTCACCACCAGTCAAATCAACTATTTCTTTAGTATCTAAATCATAGAAAAGTGCATTAAAGGTTATATCTCTTCTTTTAACATCATCTTCTATTGTTACTCCAAGTTTTACCTGTGGGTTTCTTCCTTTTGATATATCTTGTCTGAAAGTTGTTATCTCAACTCCATCTGGTTGGTCTTTTGGATATACAACTATTGTACCATAGGATTTACCTTGTATATTTGTTCTATATTTTGATTCTAGATAAGATAGTACTTCATCTGGTAGGGCATTTGTAGTTAAATCAAAATCTTTTGGGGTATCGCCTTTTAGGAAATCTCTAACTGCTCCACCGACAATATAGATTTTCTTACCATTTTCTTGGAAAATTTTATGTATATCTTTTATTGACTCTGGAATAATATCCCAAAGTTCTGATTTAGATTCTTTGATTAGAAATGACTTGAAGTTAAGTATTTTCATACAAATTATATATTCTTTTGAAGAATTATAATTTAATTTTATTTTATCTCAATCAATTTAATTAAACAAGCAAGTTCTGCTTCTTCATAAGAACTATAATTTCTTTGAATAGGTTTTTCTAATACACCTTCTTCTACAAAAGAACTAATCATAAAACCAAATGTTTTATCATCATCTACAAATAAATTCGCATAATACCCAAACTTCTCTCTAAACCAACGGAAGGCTTGTGAGAGGGTTGGGGATGCCACTAAATCTTGCCACTCACTGTTTTTTGCCAAATATGGGAAATCCTTTATTATATCTTTTTCAATATAATCAAAGTTTCCATTTGGCTCATAATAGCCAAAACAAGGTTCATCAAAACCTAGTTGTTTAAGTGCTACCGCTTGTTCGTATGGGGTGAAATCGTTTTTCATAAGACAAAGATATAACAATTAAACAGAACAAACAAATTTATAATATTTGATTTAATTTATTTTCTCTCGACCTTCTCAGTATTTCTTTATTTAGTGGAATCCAATCAGGATTAAAATTAAATTTGTATATTTGATATTTTGGAATTTGCCAAAATCCATCTTCATTTTCTTGTGTGATATATTCTTGCCAAACAGCATAACTTGAAAATTTAACTTGATTACCTAAGTAATCGATACCAGTAAAAGCTTCTTTATGTATGGCACTACCAAGTCCATTGCGTTCTTTTTCAATTTTAGACATTAGGTTTACTAGATCATCGAATTCAATACCACCTTCGGTTATTATATCACCATTACTTGTTCTAAATCCATCATATTCACCTATGTTTAAGAACTTAACCTTTAATATTTTATTTATATCCATCAGTCTTTTATCACACAATATTTTTTCTTTACTTTAACTGGATAAGAACCCATCATACTTGACCATATACCTTTATAGTCATTCTTTAATTCTTTTTCAACATGGATTACAGACCCATCTGGTATCCCATTATGTTCTTTTATTACTCTTACTTTCATCTAGTTGCTTTAAGAAAATCCAACATACTCTTTGCTTTGTATATCTCAGCATACTTGATACCTACCCATTCTGGACCAGTACTTTGGTTAAAGTTTGATTCAAAATCTGCAATTAGGTTATCAGCTTTTTCATAATGGTCTTCATCAATAGAATTAAAGATTTCGGTTAGGGCTGAATCCATTTTAGCGTTGTATTGTACCCAATATAAAGAACGAAACTCTACATATGCTGGGATGAACATTTTAATAAAATTGATAACTTTTTCCATATAAGACAAAGGTAATATAATTAAACAGAAGAAACAAATTTATTTCTTTTTCCATTTGATTTCAGATAGGATTTTTTTTGCTCTATCATTGCTTTCTTTAAAGAGCTCCTTTCCTTTTAGTTTTTCAATAGCTTCTTTTATTTTGTCTTTTTCTGTGAGGCATTCTTTATTACATTCACCTTCACAATACATACATCCTTTAGTGCCAAAATCCATAATCTTAATTTACTATAACCATCCTTTATTTGTTAAGTGTTGTAAAAATGCTTGTAGGAACATAATATTATCACTACCCATATCAGGTAAATCTTTCCATGAATCGGGATTGTTTTCTAATACACCCCTCATCCAATGGTCATTATCCCAATGTTCTTGTTTCCAAGGTTTAGTTCTTTTATCAGTAGATTCGATATCAATACTATTAAGTCCAGATACATACATACCATATGGTGTACCATCTTCTTTAAGAAGTCTAATTGCTTTAAAAGCAAAATCATCATTTTCAACAGAACACACATGAGAATCAACAGGATCTAACTTAATTGATTTAAGTTTTTCTGTATTATCTTCTTTAACATACCAAACACCGTTTATTTGGATTCTATCATTATTCATATTTTCCATATAAGACAAAGGTAATACAACTATTTTATATAAACAAAATCCTTAAACATCTTTTCCAATTCTTCCTTTGATTCCCATTTATAATCTCCATTAAGATATCTTTTATATGCGCAATCTGATGGCCAGCAATCACATATTAGACATTCACCATTATGATCAAAATCACAAGGTTTCTTGATAATTTTATCTAGATTATGTATCTCACTGAATTTTTCTAACCATTCAGAGTATTCAATTGGTTCATTTTTTTCTAACCAATTTTTATATTGTGTTTGTAGTGTTGCCATTAATTTTTTACCAATTATATTTTTTCAAATTTATTCTATTTCTAAAAACCATTCGCTCACTTGACCATTTTCATCAAGTGAGCGAATGTGTTTTTCTAATTATAGATAAAATAAGGTGTCCAGATTAAACTAGTGCCAACTTTAATTTGCATTCTATAACAAGAATTCAAAACAGCAGGCGCTGGATTCAATACCCTGTCTACAACACCTGTACTTTTCTCAGTAGCTGTTAAAGCAGAAAATGTTCTAGCTCCACAAGCAGAAGGAGTTAAATTAGCACCATTGCAATTACCGGTAGAATTTCCGTACCTACATAAACTAAGACTAATAGTAGGATACGAAGTTGGATTCAACGTCATATTAAACTTAACTCTCCACTTGCCATCAGTACCTTTATAGCAAACCTGATTGGTAATCTGAAAAGGCTGTGCAATTGTACAAGTTCTACTTAATGAATCAACCGGTGGAGTTACACAATTAGTTCCTGTTTGAGTGAATGTCCTTGTTTGTAATCCATTTGAGCAAGTTGTCCAAGTTGAGTAAGTTGTAATACAAGAAGATGTCGTTTCAAAAGGAATTGTTGATTCCCAAATAGCTTTTCTCATCCAAGCCGTTGGATGGATTCCAAACCCTCTACTTGGGTTTATATTACCATTGATGTGGCAATAGCTCATGATCGTACCATTTCGGTTTAACTTAGTAATACTATTACAAGTAGGAGTTGTGAATTCGCACGGCTCGCAGCTGTAACAACTATCTAGTCTACCAATTGGTGTATTGGTTCTGAAATCTTTCCAACATCCCCAATGGGTATGTCTTGCACCTAAGTTATGTCCCATCTCATGAGCAAACACATATAAAGGCCATGAATAAACAGTCGATGAAGAGGATGTTTCGTATCCTCCTAATCCGGAGTATGCAAACGCAAATGGCGCTATCATTCCGGCGTTGACATACGCAATACCTCCATAGTTTTTGTTATTTAACAAATGTTTAAATCTCCAAGGATTTGTCTGTCTATTCGTTGCAAAAGGTATCAGAATGGATTGAGAACCTACTAGATTTGCATAGGGATCAATTGTTGTCCAAATGAAGATTTCACCTAGCTGAACCTGTATTCCATCTCTGGCATAGAGCTCTCTTACAGTTCCAAATATCATAGATACTTGAGATACTGTATTAGTTCCCCATCTTACATAAAGGTCATTACAGACCTCAATATAGACCTTACAGATTTTATTAAGAGGTTTTGTCTTATCATAGAAATCAGGTGGTGTTTGATTGGTTTCTGGTACACTCTTATTAGAAGTATTTGGAACTTCTATTTCATCAATTTCGCCAACTCTTTTTAAATTTTCTAAATCATCTTTAACTACACCCGTTTCAGCCAGGTTCCAGTTGCCTTCATCGTTATTAAAATAACCAAACCATCCGCTTTCTGTTTTGGTAATTACACTAAAGTCTTTGTTAGACTTGTATTGTATGACACTTTGCTTGGATTTTTTACCATCCGATGTTGTTACTACAAAATCCGGTGTTTTAATCCTTTCATACATAATATTTGTTTTGCCTGTTGGATCAGTACTTAAAAAGGTCTCAGGTAAAGTTTCTACTTTAGAAGTGGTTGATTTGTAATTTCCCCACACATTAATAAATGATTGGGAATAACTATTAAATGCGATTACATAAAACAGTAAAAAAGTTAATATTCTTTTCATATTTTTTTTATCCTATCTATTTCTTTTCCCTTGTTCCGAAGCTTTGATTATTTTAATATATTTTTGTAATTCTCTGTCAATTACATATAAATACAGACGATCTCTATGATTTACACGACTAATATTTATTTCTTACTTGTTATAACACCATCCTTTAAATAAAGGAGTTTCCCCTTTCTCAAAACAATTTTAATAGTCCCATCATCTAAGATTTTAGTCTTAGCCTTTTTACACAATTCTGGATTATCTTGAATATATGCTTGTGCCATTTCCATATCTGTATAAACCTTGGTTGGCTCATCACTTAGAATATATCTAAGGGTTAATCCTATGACTAACCAAATGGATAAGACAATAAGAGTCCTATTTATAAGGAGTTTATGGATTGGAAATCTTTTTCTTAGAAGGTAGAGTAGGATGATGGTGATAATTAGTATGAACATAGGACAAAGATAAGGAAAATGGATGGGGAAAACAAATATATATCTTAGGAAATAAAGAAAAAAAATGAAATATCTAAAAACATTTGAGGAGTTAAGTCCAGAAACCTATAAGAGTGATTCGGATAAGGTAGATGATACAAAATCAAAAAGTGATAATGACCACTCTAAACAGGATTTGATAGCAAAACAATTCATTGACCAATTGAAAACTCAGATGGGTAATAAAAACCCAATCATAAAGATTGACACTGATAAAGATTCCATAGAAATAAATGAATCCTCCGCTAGTTTAGATTTTATGCATCTTTTGTCGGATTTAGTGAAGAGCAAAAATTTGGAATTCGTTCGTGATATTTACAAAGATGCTAGGATTTTGACAGTTTCCAAAGATGTTGATAGTGTTCTTGGAAAATTTTCCGAAAAAAATAAATTAACAAATATCTTATCCAAAATTTTTAAAGCAATTTACAATGGTGGTCGTTGGATTATAAGTTGGTTTGAGACTTTTGTTAATTGGATTGCATCAAATATTTTAGGATATACTCCATCAACAACCAATTTAATATCAAAATCTAGTATGTTAGCTTTAACACTATCTACTATAATTGTTGTATATCATATGTTTGAGGCAGAAATGATGAAAGCTATTATCACTGGTAGTTTCACCTTACTAATATCAAGTATAGCTTTAAAAATTGTTGCAACTTTGTTACTATGTAACAAAATTTATTCCGTAGTTAAAAGAATTATAGAGATATACAAAGTAAAAAAATCAGAGCATATTTTGACTATATCTGAATTGTTTGACCATTTTGTTAAAAAATTTAAACATCCCGTTTCTGCGAGAGATTTACAAATAATAGGTCAGTGGTACGAGGAATTGGATAGTAGTAAAATTGATTCATTAACCGATCTTTTAGAAATATTGAAGAAAACATCTGATAAAAGGATTGATAGATTTGAAACTATTCCTTATTTGAATTTCCATTTTGGTTTAGTGGATAATAAGAATAATGATAGTTTGGAAGAATTCCTTAAGTGGTTAGAAAAGTATATGGATCAAAATTATAATTATCATGATTTTTGGTACAATTATCTAAAGGCAAAAAACCACGGATAGATTTCGTGGTAGATTCTTTTATAAACTGTTGGAATGGTTTTATTTTATTCATATTACTTATATATTACTTTATAAAAACTTATAATAATGTAACTTCTTTTCACCACAAGGATAAGTAGTTTCCTTAGATTCATCTAATATAAATCCAGACTTTAAAAGTGACCTATTAGAAGCAAAGTTACTTATTCTAGCACTAGAGGTTATTTTATCTATATCCCTATTTAAAGCTATTTTTTCTATTTCTAATAACATCTGATGGTTTATAGATTTACCTCTTTCTTCTGGTATAACTGCAGTATAACTTAAATGGATAAACCCATCATTTATTCTAAACATTCTAGCACCTATTAGATTGTTTGATTTAATAGCTATTATTTGATTTATAGTTGAGTTATTTAGATATTCATCTAAATCAAATAGTATATTTAAGTATTGTCCTAAAAATTTATAATATTTTTCTGACTTTGTGATAGTTTGACAAATCACACCACCTATTGGTTTGATATTTTCAATATGTTCCATACATTAAAAATTATTCAAGGGTTTGCAACAATCAGATATAGAATCTTTTAACATATCCATAACTTGATTATCTTTCTCAGTTACACCACCTTCACTATGAGTAGTTAGATGGATTTCTAATTGTTTACCTTTTAAACAAAAGAAATCTGGATGATGATCTGATTCTTCAAATATATCACAGGCTTTTCTAATGAAAATAATTGCTTCATCCATATTAAGAAAGTTAAATGTTTCTTTAAGGATTGATTGGTCTGAAGATTCTTTGAAGTATTGTAAATATTTCATAAGGTTATATATTATTTGAAAAAAGTAAATATTTTTTTAATATATAAGTAATAAAAAAAATATTAATTATTATGAAACACATCAAAAAATTTAGTTCAGTGACTGAAAATCTTCAAGAAGCTGATGAGAGAAGAGAAAGAGAGCACCAAGGAGAAATTAAACAGAAACAGAAAGAAATTCGTAATATAATCGATAATAACTCAGGTGTTGACGCCAATGCAAATGCCTTAAAAGCTTTTATGATGCTTAGAGAAGTAATGTACAGAATGGATATGATAGTTGTAGATTATGATCAAGAACCATTACGAAATGATACAACTTGGGACAAAAAGTTAATTGAAAAAGATCCAAAGATAAAAGAGTACTACAATAAAATATGTGAAAGATTGTTTGGCCTACAAGCTGATGTTGAATATTTATATAGACAAGTATTTAAAGATGCAGGTGAAATATCTGGATACAAACCAGGTATTGACTATAACTCACCAGATTTTCAATAGATCAAAAAAAAAACAAAAGGGTTATGAGACTTAAGACATTTAGATTATTTGAAAACGATATGCCAGAGGATATGGTAAGAATGCAAGATGGTGGTATGTATGATAAAAAAACTTTATATCCTGAGTTAGGACCAGACACATATTATCCTGATGATTTTGCTGCTTTTGTTGGAGCGGTTAATCAGTGGTCTAAGGAACATAGACAACCTGTATTATGGTGTTTATCTAAGGATAACGGCAACCAAAGTAAAATGTATTGGGATGCTTATGTTAATGGAGAAAGAGAAATGGTATTAATTGAAATGGAGGATAAGTTAATTGCTGTTCTACATGAAGATGGTAATATCATTATGGCAATGGATAATATGGATAAGCCAGTTGATTTGGATATGGTTAAAGATAAGATTTAAATGAGTTGGGTATATAAATATATACCTTATATGAAACATTTAAAACTATTTGAATCTTATAATGAATTAGACAGGTTAATCCAAGTCCGTATGGATAAGATTTTCGATACTATTGAAGAGTATAAGACTGAACATAATATTAAATGTGAGGTTAGTGATGTTAATTTTGATGCTTATACTAAGTTTTCAGAAGAACATTTATTAGAGATTACCGATCTTATATCAAGTATTAATAAGGATGGTAAGGTATATTTTTGTGATATCCCTACTTTTTGGGTTACTACAATGGATGAATT
>Ga0181358_1000420_pt1 | contig 18930 bp, 41 predicted proteins | sample Fa13VDMM110SD_FD_130096 | JGI IMG/M metagenome (GOLD analysis project Ga0181358, IMG submission 130096) | Freshwater viral communities from Lake Michigan, USA - Fa13.VD.MM110.S.D | ecosystem: Environmental > Aquatic > Freshwater > Lake | place: USA: Michigan | collected 2013-09-24 | reverse complement strand
TCTTAGCAAACTCATCATCTGTTTTTATTAACTCAATAAATCTTTCCATTGAAGTTTCCTCGTCAGTATAATAAGTAAACCTTTTGTATGCGTCACCATCCCAAATATGACAATTATTGTCAACCAAATACTTGATGTTTGTATCCCCTTTTAAAAACCACAAGAGCTCAGTCACAATCGTTTTAAATGGCATTTTCTTAGTAGTCAATAATGGAAATCCATCCTTCATATTATGACGGATTGTGTAACCGAAAATTGATTTAGTACCTGTGCCGGTACGATCCGATTTTGTAACCCCGTTGCCAAGAATATTCTGTAATAGATCGGTGTATTGTTTATCTAATCCATTTTTCATAAGTTTATTGAATTTTAATTATTTATTCCGTCCCATTTGTCTAGGGCCTTTAGGTAGTTATCAACCATGTGGTCCTTAATAGCTTCACCACTGAAATCTGATATGAATAATTCAACAAAGTGTCTACAAGGATTAAGTGAGGAATAAGTTATTACTTCTCCGTTTTTATTAAGTGTGATACCTTCATTTATATGAGTATACCCAATTTTAGGTATTCTCGTAACTAAATCTTTATCATTAACTATTCTAATACTCTTAGGAACTAATTTATTATAGTTATCTTTGAATGTTGAATTACCAACTCTTGGACAGCCAATAGTTACATTTTTAACTAAGTGAGAAATCTGTGGAAAATCTTTACAAATCATATAAGATGATATAACTGTAAGAGCTGCTCCTAAACTATGTCCACAAATAACAACCGATTTTATTTTATCTAAGTTATTAGAAACTACATAATTAATAGAACTATACAAATCTTCTTTAATAGAACTAAAAGCTGTATAAAAACCACTGTGAACTTTTTCACCCGGTTCCACAAAGTTTACTTTTTTAACTTGAGCATCTTCTAAGAAATCTTTTGGTGAAGAACTGCCTCGCCAAACAATATAAAGAGTATCACCGCTTAGTGCTGTAAAACCTTGTGTGTCGGTTTTACTATCATTCAGCCAAGTTAATTTTTTAATTCCTAAACCTTTCCAATCAATCTCAGCTGACTTAGAGTAAGCAGCATTAGTTAAATTTACGTTGTATATTATTTCTTCTTTTTTCATATTATTTAAGTTTGTTCATAAGTTCTTTAATTATCTCTTTAACGGCAAATGTTTTAGTGTTAAATGTTGTGCCATCAAAATATCTTGGGCTTGTTCCTTCACCACCTGGCGAACCATGATGTGCGTCTATAGAAGAACGCCAATACTCAGCATGATTTTTCCATTCAGGTACTGAAACTAATTCAGGTGAATTAAACCATAAATTCCATGATAGCACATTACCTTTTTGTAGCATATTACCCGAAGTTAAGTTAAAAATGTCTAAAAAGTGTTGATTAAAATGATCTAATTTGTGATCATTTGTAGGTATTATTCCTCCTATTTCTACATCAATATGCCCTGTTGTAAATGCTTCTTCATGCATAGCAAATTGTGGATTTTTATATCTGGTGGATAAACCTTTTCCAAGTTGAAATATAGGTTGTTTAGGATTTCCTGGCAGACATGTTTGAACACGAATAGAATTTTCTTTGTCGATAGGATATTTACGAGCACTGTGTTTTAATAATGGCCAAATTGCTTTTACTAGATTGCCTTGATGCTCGCTTGGCGTTAACCAAATTTTTGCCTCGACAGTCATATCTGCAGCTAATTCTTTTGTGTTTTCATTAACCCAACCCCGTTGTCCAGTAACTGTTATTTCAACATTTATACAAAGTTCATCTCCGATCCACATCCCCTGTTGAGGACAGATTATAGAATAAATTCTACCTCGATTGGTATACCCTATTCTAGAAATATAAGGAGCAAATTGTACAAAACAACGCTTTGGGTCTTTTTCCCCTTTTAGGGTTTCCCAACTAAACATTGGCCATTCAACACCTAATTGTCTTTGTAAAAAATTGATGTTGTCCATATTACCTAACATAGGTAATGAAGATAAATCTTCAGTTGGATATAGCATTTGCTTTTGACCCTCAGAGGGAAAGCCACCTTGCCAACCTGCAGGAATTTGTTCTTTTGTCATAGTATTAATTTTAAGTTTTTCATAAGTTTATTTTTCGATTTTGATGTATTTTCTATCTAGACTATTCATTACCGAAATATTTTTCAATCATCTCTAATCTATCTTCAGCTTCGGCTAAAAGTTGTAATGATTCTGTTGCATCTTTAAGAAAATCATTTGCCGTATGGTCTCCGATACCAACTGCTTGATTTTGTAATAGATCTAAGGACATTAAAGCCTTTTCCTTGTCTGCTAATGCCTGAGCTTTTAAAGCTAATATTACTCTTGTTTTTTTCATTTTATTTATTTTAGTTAATAACATACGACCAATGTAATAGTCCTTGTCTTGTTTTAGGACTTATTGACTCGTCGGATACTGGGGTTTTTTTCTTTAAACATATCGATTTCAACATTCCCGAGTGTCTGCCAACGAAAGATCTCCATCTAGATATTTGTCTATCGTCGTCTAGTGATCTTCTACCGTAATAAAAATTTATATACCAATTAAACCATCCATATGGGTCTTGTTCTTTAATCCCTCCTGAATCTATCCAACCTTGATAATCCATTCCGCAAGCAACCCCATACTTGTTTAGTCTTTTATTATATTGTGGACTAATCAATTTACTAGTATTGCACTCATCTAAGAATTCTTGGGGAACATATTCTACCCAATTCTGTTTTACTTCTATATTTCCAAAATAGTTACCACCAAACACACCAGCTTCTACCATTTCAATGGGTGAATATGATGGTAAAAATTCGGGGACGTCATCAAATAAATATACCCTAAGATTTTGATCATACGTTGGAATCAAAGATGTCTTTACAAATCCTATATACTTTTTCTCTTGCGTTTGAATCTCTCCGTTAATATTTCCAAAATCAATAATATCTTCCGTATCTTTCTCCTCATTGGCTAATTCTTTTTTGTATCTATACCATGATGGGTTTGGTAAGCCACTATAATGGTCCCATAACCCTTCCGATATTAAATCAACATTATTCATAATTAAGATGGAGAATTGATAATCTCTTTAAGTCTTCTAATCTCAGCAATCACATCATCGCCTAATTCTATTTTGGACATCATTGTTAAGTCCATTACTTGAGAATATAATACTTTGATCAACAAGTCTTTTGCTTCTTCTTTACTTATCATTTTCTGTTTTTTGTCTAAATTATACATATTCTTATCTATTAATTATTTATATATTTCCCCGTCTCCATCCGTTATTTCCCCTTCTTCTTTTTATCGGTAGGAAGAGTATTAGAGGAACCCCAGTTTTCGGGGATAGATCTAGGATCATAAGAATAATTAGGGGTTGAACCCATTTTTTTAGTGTGGATATCCTTATTTCCCTTACCCTGAATTATTTGAGGAGTAAAATCATATACCAGATTTATCCCTGGTTCTTTTTCTTCTTCTCTTTCTGGTGTCTTCTTATCAAATACCAACGCCAAATGATCTTTGATGATTCGGGTTTCCCTCATGTTCAACATCAATGGCTTGGCAATTTCCATATATCCCTGTAGCCAATAAACGAATTGTTCTTGTGTCATATTTTTATTTTTATTTTTATTTAATATCTTTTACGAAATGGTATATCATAGAATAAGAAGGTTTAGACTCCTTACTTTCGCTAGGATAATTCCATTCTTTTCCTTTACTATCCACTACATTTATTAGTCCATCTATAAACCCATAAAATTGTGGGGCATCGAATCTTCCTACGATTACCCCATATTGATCCCATATTAGGATCCCATTATTTTCTTTTGTTGCTCTTAGACAATCCCCTTCGTAATTTATAAGTCCTAATTTATTCATTTTTTCATTTTTAAACATTTCTTGTAGTTCTTCTTTGGTTTCCCATTTATAATCTTGTTTCATATACCTTATGTATGCGCAAGAATCTGACCAGCAATCACAGATTAAACATTCCCCGTTATGGTCAAAATCACAAAAAAGTATTTTATCGCTAATCATTCCTATATTTTTCCCTTAAGTATCTTCCCCAATAATCCCGTTTCCTACCATTTACGAAAAACCATCCATAGTTTATTTCGAACCATTTTACGATTTTGTATTTTATTCTATTTGTTTTCATATAGAATATAAGGAGGTTTTATAGAAACTATAGAGGAATCCGAGTTATGATAAACTATACTATCTTCACATATCAAATAATTATCGGTATACCATATTGCAGGCATGGTATCTCCTTTAACTAATACGTATCCGTGTATCTCGTACTTATAAGGAGATTTGACATTACACCCGAAAATAAGGGTAGAAAATAAGGATAGAAAGATTAATTTTTTCATGTGGTTTTAGGTTTAGTTTTTGGTGAGCATCCTAGATAAAATGCGAAAGAAAAAGATTGTCTTTCTCGAACAGGAACTTTAAATTCTTTCATAACGGAATCCAATATCTCTTCGAGAACTTCGGCTTCACATTCATAATCCATGAAAGGAATCTCTTTTTGTCCTCTCTCGTTAATAGTTGCATTTTCTAGGAGATAGTCAAAATCCCCCTTAGGAGTACTAGCTGCAAAAGCCCTACGGTATAATTCATGTAGGATTTTATCGTTTCTCTTTTCTCTTTTCATATTAATTATTTATTAAATTTTCCCAATCCATATTTTTATCCATTACCTCTATTTTATATTTTTCTCCTTCCGGAAGATCCGGATGGTTCATCATAGAATCTAAAATTCTTTGGCCATATGAAGTTATTCCATAAGAATTTTTTTGACATTTATAGCAAGATCCGGAATGTCCATAGAAATTTATATAATTTCCTTCGGTCAGAACTTCAGATATACCACTATTGATTTTCCAAGAATCCCCATCTAGATATCCGCCATGCCAGGTAGCAAATACTTTATAGATTGGATCAGTAACTCCTATCTTTATAACAAGCCAGTTATCTGGTTTAGTTTCCATCTTATTGATTTTTAATTTCTTATTTTATAGAGGATTCTTCAGGATTTATTTCGTCTGCAAGAAGCATTAAAACAAACCCCGGGATAGCAAATATGAAAGAAGGTAATAATAAAACTATAGAAATAAATCTAATCGAAAAATAAATAATTTTTTTCATAAGTGTTATTTTTCTTTGTTAATACTTTCCCCCTTTTTGGATTTTTTTAACTCCTTGGGAAGTTCAGTAATTATATCCTTTTCCCTTGAAGGAATTTCGATTTCTATATATTCGGGAAATAGCATATTCGTTCCTATTCCTGTGCAGACTGTTATTGTTTTTTTCTTATTCATTAGTTTTTGGTGTAAATCCCAGTTTATAATACAATTATTCTTCATCTTCAAAATTATCAATTTCGGATTGCCCGTGTTCTATTTTTCCTTCATCAGTTTTTATTTATTATTGAATTTAGATAGTCTTGGGCTTTTTCTTTTTCTAGAAAAAATTTAATTTCCTCTTTAAGAGGTATACCAAAAGATCTGTATTTTTTAAATACAAAATAAGCAGGGATTTTCCTATCTTCGAAAGAGAATAGATATTCCGATATAAAAAATCCGGCATTACCTTCGAATGCCCAATTTATGATTTTCTTTGCATTTTTTACCATATAGCAAATTTATGATTTTGTTCGTAATAAAAAATCATTTTACGCCTTTATATATAATTCTCTATTAGGGTCATCATAGTCTAATGACATATCCCTTACTAAAGCTGAATAAACCCAATCAGCTAGCATCTCGGTAGGACATTGGCAAACCATTCTATCTGTAGTCACATCACCAGTGTCGGGATCTATATCTCTATATCTTATTTCTGTCATGCTAATTTAATACCGGTAGCTATCTGATTTAAATGGACCTTCAACTTGAACCCCGATGTAATCAGCTTGATTTTCAGAAAGCACATCTAACTCTACTCCAATTTTAGATAAATGCAAGCGTGCTACTTTTTCATCTAGGTGCTTAGGAAGAACATAGACATTATTCTCGTATTGATCCGTATTTTCCCATAATTCTAACTGAGCTAGCACTTGATTTGTAAAAGAGGCTGACATAACAAAAGAAGGATGACCAGTTGCACAACCAAGGTTGACCAATCGGCCTTCAGCTAAAACGATAATATCTTTTCCTGCAATATTGTATAAATCAACTTGCGGTTTAATTTCTATTTTCGAATCCCCATGATTTGTATTTAACCAATTCATATCAATTTCATTATCAAAATGCCCAATATTACAAACAATAGCTTTATCTTTCATTTTCTCAAAATGAATTCCCTGAACAATATTTTTATTACCAGTCGCAGTTACGATGATATCACCTAAATGTACCACGGAATTAAACTTTTTAACTTCAAACCCATCCATCGCTGCTTGTAAAGCACAGATTGGATCTATTTCTGTTACAATTACTCTTGCTCCTGCACCTTGTAACGAAGCAGCAGATCCTTTCCCAACATCTCCATAACCACAAACAACAGCTACTTTTCCAGCCATCATTACATCGGTTGCACGCCTTATAGCATCTACTAATGATTCTTTACAACCGTATTTGTTGTCGAATTTAGATTTCGTAACCGAATCATTTACATTAATAGCAGGAATCATAAGAGTACCATTCTTAATACGGTCATAAAGTCTTAAAACACCTGTTGTTGTTTCCTCGGATAATCCACGAATGTCTTTGGTTAATTCTGGAAAATGATCAAAAACCATATTGGTTAAATCACCACCATCATCTAAAATCATATTTAAAGGTTTGCCGCCTTCAAATGCAAAGATCGTTTGTTCGATACACCATTCAAATTCTTCTTCATTCATTCCTTTCCAAGCAAAAACTGGGATTCCAGCAGCAGCAATTGCAGCAGCAGCATGATCTTGGGTTGAAAATATATTGCAGGATGACCATGTTACCTCAGCACCTAATTCAGTGAGGGTTTCAATTAAAACCGCTGTTTGAATGGTCATGTGTAAGCATCCTGCGATGCGTGCACCGGCTAAAGGTTTTGATGATCCAAATTCTTCACGAAGTGCCATTAGCCCGGGCATTTCAGCCTCTGCTAATTTCATTTCTTTTCTACCCCATTCGGCAAGACTAATGTCTTTTACTTTGTATGCCATTTTTTCTAATGTATTAATCATATATGTTGTTTTTATTTGTTACAAAATTACAAAACTAAGCAGCTATCTCAAAATTAATTAGCTGAATTTTCTTATCGTGCGAGGGTTGAAAGAATCCAATTGCTTGGAGTTTACTAACCTCATAAGTTTTATCGAATATCACTTAATTTGTTTCCGAATACAAGTATTTTTTCCTTTCCTTAGACAATTAATTTGTTGATTGACAGATCTATCAAGTTCGTATTTTTTATTTAATCGACTTAACGGCTCTAGCATTAATGTGCCCTTCTTTTAAGGTTATTGCTATAAGTTTGTGTGTAAACACTTGCATCCAAGCGTAATCAGAATTATACTCTGTAGAACTCCAATAATTAGTGTTAACAAAATTACCTATAAGGTCCTTATTGTTATATATTTTGTCTAATTCATCTTTAGTTGGTAATCTCCAACCCTTTCCTAATTCTTTACACTCTCTCTTAGCGTTATACCATGTTACCTCTGTAGGTAAATCATATTGTGCAATTTCTATACTATCAAGCTTATACGTTGTACCTATTATTTGCGATACGGATTGGAATGAGCTAAAAAATAAAATTATTGTCAATATTAAGTTTGGATTCATAACTTAATTGTTCGTCGTAACAGATTTATCAATTTCTTTTAATAAAATATCAATCATCTCATCAGCTAAACTAACCCCGTGTAACCCCAACGCGGTTTTATAATCCTTAACGTTAATTTTTGCCTTTGCTTTTTTATTACCGTCGGTAATTACAATTTTAATTTCCAACTCTTGTTCCGGTTTAATTTTCTTATCTACCGGTGGTCTGTAACCGAATTCTTTTTCTTGTCTTATTTCGTTAAGTGTTCTTTTTTTCATTTTTAATTATTTATTTGTTTATTTAATTTATTACTTTTTCAACATATGTGCAAGTTTCACCTTCAGTAAAACCTTTTTCTAAGAGCAATGGTAGTGATGATGGTTTACACCAAGCATATACAATAAACCCACTGTAACGAGTTTTAACATATTCCCATCTAGTCTCCCACAATTTTCTAAAAACACCTTTTAACCTATGTTCTTCGTGTACCCAAGCATCTAAGAATTTTATTTTATTACTCTCTTCTCGTTCCATGTATATATGTCCAACAATCTCCCCATTTAACATAGCAATCCATGTTTCAAGTTGTTGTGCGTTACTCTTAAGATGGATAACTTTAATATCTTCAATCATATTTGCATCATTATTTGTTATTCAATACCATCTTCTAGCTCTTTCTCTGCAAGAATACTACTTAAAAATTGGTTATCATTTTCTAAAAAGATTATATAATTGTTTAATAAATTAATAGAATCTTTTTTATTTTTAATCTGGGATTCTAAAGAATCCGTTTGTTTTTTTAATAATTGTGAGTAAGCATCGCAATTAGAATTTGTTTTACATGAAGTTATAATAAATAACAAACATATAATAGATAATAAGTTTTTCATAATTTAATTTTTAAAAACGTTAAATTGTAATAATTGGGGATTATCGAAATCCCCATATGAATTAGGGGCAATATAAAATACAAGGATTATCTTTATGATGATCTATCCTTGCTCCTAGATCATTTATTAAAATTTTTAATTTAGAGATATTAAAAGGCCGGCATATTATATGATACCCGTTTTTGGAAGGTATTTTATTTAACATAGGAGTTCTTCCTGCTTCTTTTTGAAGATTTACTATTACATTTTCTATGACATCCAATTTTCTTTTCCCCTCCTCATTTTCGTAATCTATCCAGTCAACATCAAGAAGCCAGGTTTTATCCTCTTCTGAAGAAAATTCACCAGAGATACTCCAGTAAACGTTCTTGACATTGTATTGCTCAGACTCTATCATCTTTGCTAGCCTTACCATCATATTAAGGGCAACCTTCTTATGGCTTCTCCTATTTAGCCTGATATAAGCTCTTGCATTATTATCGTCACATATTTTTTGAATTCGGGGTAAGGCTCTATCCATTTGTGTTGATTCTGATATTGAATAGTTTTCTAAAACTACCATATCTTTATCCATTTCTGGATTATCCTTTCTTCTTTTATAGATCTGAATAAAATAGAATTTATCAGGATCAGAGAAATCTAATAAAGGTGATATTATTTCTAAATTATTCATTAATCAAATTCTGGGTTTTGGTAAAATTTAATTTTTTTTAAAACCTCAGATTTAATTTTTTTAATCCTTCTATCTTCTATCTTCTTTTTAGGAGAAATTTTCTTTAGCCTTGTAATTCTATTTTTTATCATGTACTAAATATGGGAATATTTTCGTAATAAAAAATTAGGATCTAATGTAAATTTCTTTTATCTCTGGTATGCATTTAAAAGTAGGAATAATTTTTTCCTCTAGATCTTTTAAAGCCTCCTCTGCGGTTTCAAAATATTTTACTTCTTCGTGGGAACTATAAAAATTACCATCCCAAAATCTTCCATATATAAGATCTACTATTATATAAGATTTTTTAATTGTCATTTTCTCCATTTTTCTGAAAATTCATAATCTTCTAAATGTTTAGGAACATCGTCTACTATATGTCTTTTCACCCACAATTTTATATATTTAATTATTCTAAATATCATTTCTTAGGGGATTTTGGTTTTTTATAAATCCAATTCTTTTGTTCATATAGCCAATCCAAAAGATCTTTTCTTTGTGGTATTTTAATAACCCCGAATTTAGAAATAAAATCTTTTGAGTATTCGCAAGGGATTTTAATCATTTCTATCCCATGTTCGCTTTCGCACCCAAGTTTTAAATAAATTATTTTTTTCTTTTTTACTATCTTTTTTTCTTCAGCCATGATTTTTTATCCTATTTATCCTATTTTTTAATTCGGTACTAGAAAAGTTATGATCTCTTCTATTATAATATATCTCTATCCCCTTTTTTTCGCATATTTTCTTTGCAGTAAAATCCTTATTCTTGTAATCATTGCCTATTATTCTTACTCCAATTTTAAATGACATAAATATTTCTTCTAACTCTTTTTCTGTTTGATAAGGAATTATTTCGTCGACAAATTTACATCCATTGAGTTGAATATACCTTTCAACCAGGGATTGAATCGGTTTATTTTTTTCTGATCTATCTATTGTGGGATCTGTCTGAAGAGCAACTATAAGATAATCACATTGGGTCTTTGCTTCCTCTAACATCTTGATGTGCCCTGCATGTAACATATCGAAACAAGAACAGGTTATTCCTATCTTTTTATTTTTCATTTCCAAAATATTTGAACCATAACTATAACCACGCTTAGCCCTATACATATCCAGGTTTTCGTTGTTGGTGATTCCCCCATAAGAAAAAACGAGAGTAAAGAAAAAGCTAATATTCCTAAAGAAAATCCAATAAGTCTTCCTGGCCATATAAATCCATCAAAATAAAGGTAAAAATAATGTGTTGCTTTTATGAAAAAATATGATATTGGAACCCCAAGTAGGGAAAATAATAGAGGATGAGATTTTACCCATTCTGATAAAAATTGTCCTTGTAGTTGGGCAAATGTTAAACACTGTGCTAAAAAAGCTAATAATATTCCGAGTATAAAATTCAATTTTATCTTATATAGTGCTAAATACATATTTTTGTTTCGAACACAAAAAACCCCGGAAGGTTAATTCTGGGGTTTTTATATTAATTTTTTTCTTCTGTGTAAGAATATTTAGGTTCTTTAGATTCTAATGTTTCCTCTTCTTCTTCATCGTCATCATCGTCATCATCGTCATCATCGTCATCATCGTCATCATCGTCATCATCTTCAACCTCAACTTCGTCGTCATCTCCTTCTACATCAATTACGATGTTTTCTTGATCGTCGTCCTCTTCTTCTCCGTCGTAGTTATCGATTTCGTATCTTAACCAATCACAAACTTCTTGAAGATCGTCTTTGGAAGATGAAATATGATCAGAAGCCCAATCGTGACCTCTTTCTATCATTTCATCAACTTGCTCTTTATCCATTGACATAATCTCTTCTATGCATTTTTTCATAGTGTGGAGATTCTTAAAGAACATATAATTCTTTTCTTCGTTGCTGTGATGATCTTTTGATCCATCCTCATCATCTACGAAAACCGTAGAATTACCTGTAGGCATAATGGTATCTTCCTTTAAACCCGATTTAGCTTTCTTTTGAAAATCTTCAAAAGATACAATAGCATTTCCCATAATTTTTTATTTTATATATCTTTTTTTGTTTTTAGTTTCAATCTTCGAATCCGAAAAATGATTCTTCGTAAAAATCAGTTTCCCCTCCTTCTTCTGATTTTTCCCACCCATTTGCAGTTTTAGACCATATTATATTGCAAACCCCTCTAGAAGAATACCATTCTATCTTTGCACCTTTTAGGGGCCTAAGAACTAAATCAATTTCGGAAAGTACAGATTCTATTTCCCCAGTTAGATCAAATTCCATTTCCAGATCTTCAATGTAGATTTCTACGATTCCATTTTTTTCTAATTCCGAATTTTCCAGTAAAATCAAAAAAAATTCATTGAATGGAAAATTGGATTCTATTTCTTCTTTAAAAAATTCGAATTCTTCGACCGAAAGTTTTTTTGATGAAGATATATCAACATTCAGAATAAAGTCACTTTTCATATATAGTTTTTATGTGTATATATGAAAAAATATTTTATTTTTATGTGATATAAGTTAAGAACTTTTTAATGTTGTTTTGGCAGAATAAAAAATCAGTTTCTTTATCCTGCTGAACCAGTGTATTAAATAGATTTAATTTATATGATCCAAACAAGTTATATATGATCTCCATTGACTCCATTTGGTCTAGAAAATCAGAAAATCCCGAGATCACGTAAATTTCTTCTAAATCCCCTATAATAGATTCTAAATGCCTTTTTAGATTTTCGGAATAAATTCTAGATGATTCACTAGATTTTATTTCTTCTGAAATATCATTTATGTGAACTTTCATTTCTTCTATTCTATCCTTTGACACTATATAATCATCATGAAGAACTATAATCTTTTTAAAATCCATTGAAGAATTATCTCCCAACTTATTTATAAGAATGGATAAAGAAGAAATAGAATCAATTCCAGAAATAGAATTGATTCTGTTAATCTTCAATGATATTATACCTTTAGACATTTTCTCCTTCTGGTGTTTTCAATTCCACCTCTGAATAATCAGGGATTTCAGTTCTCATTGCTTTAGTTTCTTCTGACATAGGTCTTGAAAAAACATTTAACTTTCTCCCTGTGTGGGGGGAGACAAATGCTATACTGGAAGAAGAGTTAGCAGAAAGGATAAACGATAAATTTCCTGATTCCTCTGGATTTGTACTCCAAGCAAAAACTTCTGGATCTTCGTCGTCAAATTGGAATACCCACTCTGCTTGATCAAATTCCTGATAATCTGGTCCTAGATGTGAAGTATCTACTATGAAATCATTTGGGTTTATTTCTTTATTTTCCATTTTTATTTTGAGTTTACGTAATTTTTAATTAATTTATCTACGTATGGTCTTAACATAATTCCCATACAAATTCCTCCTACTAAGTACACTAACATAATTTTAATTTTTAAATTTTGAACAAAAAGTTATTCTGTGGTGGGGTGTTAACCCTACTCTTTTTATAGCTTCTATATGATCTTTTGTTCCATATCCAGAATTAGATTCCCATTTGTAATCCGGATATTCTTTTGATAATTCTACCATTAGCTCATCCCTAAAATTCTTTGCTATTATAGAAGCTGCTGCTATTTCTATATGTTTATCGTCTCCCTTTATTATACATTCATAAGGAATATTCTCATAGGGCTTAAATGAGTTACCGTCTATTAGTAACTTACTAGGGGTCACGGCTAGTCCTTTTATAGCTCTGTGCATTGATAAGTATGTGGATTGAAGTATATTTATGTCATCAATCTCTTTTGCAGTAGACGTCCCTATTGAGTATGATACAGCATTTTCTTTTATGAAATCGGATATCTCTTTCATCTTTTTGGAGCTCTTTATTTTTTTGCTGTCCTTTATTCTAGGATCAAAAAATCCAGATGGCAAAATTACTGCTGCTGAAACTACTGGGCCACATAAAGGTCCTCTACCAACTTCATCTACCCCACATATTAAATTATTTTCCTCCGTTTGCATCTACAACTTCTATATTACCGTTCTCTTTTGTGAAATTTAAATTGATATCCCATTCTGTAGATAGAAATCTTGAAATGTTTTCCTCATTATAGAATTTTCCTCCTTCTTTTATAAAAAATATCGTTTCCCAGGGTTTCCATTTATTAAAGAATAATATCTTTTCGAAAGATCCTCCAGATCCATTATTACAATAACTATCAGCTGCAAAGAAAGCTAATCGGCAATGGAATTCTCTTCTGCCTATTTTGAATGAGAAAAAATCATTTATAACTTTTGTAATCTCTTCCTCTGTGTTATATTTAAACATTCCGAAAAGAAGGGGAAAAAGACAAGCCTTAAATTCCTCAATTGCTACTTCTGTTAAATTGTGTGTTATCCATTCTCTTAAAGGACCCCAATTTTTATTTTTAGATTTAGCTCCACCACCTCTAGACATATTCCAATTCCTTTTACCTGACTTGCTAAGGGAAGGTAGAAGAAGTTCTTCCGGGATTCCTATTTCTTTAGATTTAGAAATCATCTCGGCATATTTAGATTTTACATAGTTGTTAGAATTGGGACCATGAAAACCATGAAACCCTCCTCCTCCCGAGGATTTAACTTCTATGATTTCATTACCAACCATAATATCCCCTTCTTGCGGCATTTGGCCCCCAAGAAGAATAGCTCCTAAGAATTCGCCATCCCCCGAACTTTGTTTTGATGTGGAAAGTCTTACATTAAAAAGATCTTTAATTTCTTCTTTGGATAGATTTATTCCATATTTGTCAGAGAGGGAAGAAGAAAAATTATAGGTTTTATTGGAACCTGTCATTTCTTCAAATACTGAATTTCTAATAGACGGATCAGATGTTATCTTTTTAATCCCATCATACCCTATATCCGAAATAGACCCAAGAGCTTTTAGAATTATAAAACTTTTACCTTCGTGCTGAAGAATGTTTTGCATTGTCGGCTTAAGTGAATCTATTACAGGTTTAAATTCGCTTTCGTAATTATTTATTTTTTTACAAAAGTGTAGAACTTTTTGATATTCAAAATTTGCTTTGTCTTTTAAATTCTGTATAAAATCAGATTCTTTTTTTTCCTTCTTTTTTTCTTCCTCGAGAAAATCATTATATTTACGATCTATGTAATCCAATAATTTTCTAGTTTTATTTTCTTCAATTACAATCCTTCTTAGGTTTAATCTTTTTACTTTTTCTAAGTCTCTACAAATCCTTTCCTCCTCGGTAATTCTTTTACCCATAATTTTAAATTAATTTTATTAAATATGATTTTATATAGAAGATATAATTTATTTGTTTCCCCCTAATTGATTTTTATTTTTAGATCTATATGCATTTAATATCCCTAAAAGGTCTTTGCATTTTTCATAATCTTCAAAATATTCTAAAACCTCTATGCATTCCTCTATTTCAGTCAAAGAATTTCCTCCCCATTTCATTATGGCCGAATAAATTATCAATGCAGAATCATAAATGTTTTTTTCCTCTTCTCTCAAGGTATTTGGTTTACCCGATATATATTTTTTTCAAAGAAGTTTTCTCATCTCGATTATATTGGTACAAATTTCATATTCTTCCCTCACTTCGCAAGATTTTAAATACGTCGAAAGAAAGAAACCATATTCTTTTTTATTCAGATAAAAAGATGTTATTTCATTTTCCGCTACGAGTATATTAAAAATGCAGGTTTTATCAGTTTTTTCTTCTATAGATTTTTTGATTTTATTGAATACTGTATCCTCTAGAAATTTCCTATCGCTATTAATACTACTCATAAAATCATTTATTCCATAGTATTCTTCCATCTAAGCTTTAAATAGTATTTTAATTCCTATAGCAATTATAGATCCAAAAATTAGCCAAAGAGCTTTATTAACCCCAGACTGCCATTTCTTTAAAGAATCTAAATCAGATGTGTATTGAATATATTCATTGTACCTTCTTTCCTCGGTAAGCCTAAATTTTGTATTTTCGTTAACCTTAACTATAACCCCATTCTCTGGGTCTAAAAGTTTCTTTTTGAGATCAGAAAGATCCTCTTTCATCAAGCTTTGATTATTCTTAAGGATCTCTATGTTATTCTGCATTAATGCAAGCTCCCCATTAGGCATTTTTGCTTTTAAAAATGCAATTTCCTCTAATATCTGCTTCATCAGCATAGTCTGCTGAAATTTGTCTTCCTCCATTGAAAATAATTATAGATTATATATCTATAAAGTGGTAATATTTTTCCTATCTTATCACTTTTCCGGGTATAAATTCTAATATTATTCCGGATTCCTCTGATAATATCTCAAAGGATTCTTCTGTAGATTTAACATGAAATTCGGCATAAAATTTATCCTTTTTCTTCCCGAAAGATTCCCCAACTATTTCCATCATAAAATAGTTAACCAAAGAACAAACTTTTATATGATCTTTCGGATTTAGAGATTTTATTTTATATTCTACCAAAATTTATTTTTTAGCGGATTCCTGGTGATTTAGAATTTTAGACCTTACTAAATTTCCTAGTGCCATATCATTAGGGGTATTTTTTACTAGTTTTTTAATCTCTTCTAATAATTCTTTTTCTTTTTCCATAATAAAATTTGTTAACCCCATATCTTTAGTTTTCCCGGTCATAGATTAGATTGTTTTAATATTTCTTTTTCCTTGTTAAAGCAATGAAGAGAAGTTATGTGCATAGAAAGATATCCAGGAATTACTCCTGCCCAATTATCTGGATCTTTTTCTTTTAATTTCTCTATTACCCATTGTACTTTTCTACAAGCCAAATAAATATCATCTCTAAAGTGCCTTATATAATCACACGAACGAATATAGTAAACAACATGTAGATAATTTCCTCTTCTTATAAAATGATATCCTATTGTGCAAGGAACTCTTTCTTTGTGAACAGATCCGGTATCTTCAGGAAACCATATAGGTAAAAATGCTTGTCTAGTGAAAGGCTCTCTTTCTAAAAGATCTATAACATCACCAAAATCCCCATATTCATATCTTATCCCTGACAATTTAGGATTAGGTTCATTTGAAGCAAATTTTGGCCAGATTCTTTCAGGATAAGTATGAGAAAATTTACTATTACCTCCAAATTTTTCATTACCCCTTTGAGCAAAAGGCCAGTTAATATGGGAAGGAGGAGGATTTAAAGGAAGACCCCCAACTCTCTCTTCAAAATGATCATCTGCCCAGGGTAAATTAGGATTCGCTTCATTTACCAATTCGTTTAATGTGGATGGGATTTCAGCTTTAAAAGAATGGAATAGGTATTCGAACATATCGTCGGGGGAAGGTATACCTTGCCATCTCTCCGTTTTAACTGTTCTACCATAGCTTTTCAAGCATTCTTTTGTCCATGATATGGAATCTGATATTCTACCGAAGGTTTTCATTAATAAGTTTAATAATTATATTATTTACAGTGGAAAATATTTCATTATAACTTAGTTTTAATGGAAAATATTTTACCCTAGACTAGTTTATGGCAATTATAGTGGAAAATATTTAATCTCTATATTCCGAATAAACGTTTAGAATATTTTCTACTATCTCGTGTCTATGATTACTTTTGAGAGTGACAATTCTTACCCCTTTGATATTCTCTTCTAGCCTAACGAAAAATCCAATACCCGAATCTTTTTTATTCTTTAAGTCTGTTTGGGAAAGATCCCCGCAAAAAACCATTTTACTGTTTTTACCGAGTCTTCCTAACATTAATTCCGTTTGGGAATGCGTAATATTCTGGCATTCGTCTACTATCACCAAAGCATTTACAAATGTTCTACCTCTCATGAATGCAAAAGGAACTATTTCTAATTCTTCGTCTTTTATCATCTGATCGATCTTTTCTTTGGTGTATAGCATATAAAGATTAGAATAGATGGGAGCCAACCATGGATCCATTTTCTCCTTTAAATCCCCCGGCAAAAAACCTATCTCCTCTTTAGACACTGTAGGCCTACTTATTATAATCTTTTCTATTTCTTTTTGGAAATATAGATCTAGAGCTATTTGGCATGCTAATAAAGTTTTTCCTGAACCCGCCATACCTTTTAATAAGGTTACTGGAGTTTCGAGTATTACCTTCTTAGCTTCTTTTTGCTCTTCATTTAGGGTCAATTTAAATTTAATTGGGCCTTTGGGTTTTCTTTTGACTTTAAACACTTCCTGGGCTACGGGGGTTCTGTTATATTCCGGCATAAGTTTTTATTTTTAGCTTAATAGAAGATTATCCCCCTTATCTTTTTTAGGACTCTTCTTTTTCTTATAATAGGATTTCTTTGGAGAAGATTTTTTATCTTTTGGTAATTCATTAGATTTAGGTAATTCATCAATACCTATCGATGGGGAAGAACTAATTTTTTTCCTAGGATATTTTTTTTTACCCGGATATATTTCTTTATTTTTCGGTATTATCGTTTCTTTTAGTATGATTCTTGGATTTTTATTAGCATCAAGAATATTATCATCCCAAACTAGCAAATGTTCTCTTTTTATTTCTTTTTTCTTCAAAGGATAATTATTCTTTGTGAATCTCTTTACTAATAGATAAATTAAAAGAGCTGATACCGGTAATAGAATTAATGTTAAAATTGTTAAGTTCATATTGTTTTTTTATTTTTATATATTATTATTAATAAAATGTTTCAAAAAAATCGATGCGTTTTTGACTTTAGTTATTTTTTATCTTTTACTTGTTTTTATTTCGCCTGTTGAAGGATGTAAGTGGTCAAATTTATTTTCCATCTTGTTAAATCTAGAATCCATAATAGAATGGATTTCAGATTTATCTTTCTCTATCCTTCGGTGTAAATCCTGATGTATTTTATCAGAATCCCCCCAGCTTTTATTTCTAACATCCTCTATCCTACTATGTAGATGAGAATGTCTTTCCTTGATTTCATCGAGTAGTTTAGACATGGAAATTTCCATTTTTTCCGAAATCCTATTGACCCCTTCATCTAATCCCTGAAATCTATCTTCATGAACGTATTTATTTTTCTTTAGAGATTTAATCTCATTTTTTACCCTAAGCAATTCCCTAATGATGTAAGCAATCCCTAATAGAACTGTCCCACTAAGAATACCCAGAATGAATATTAGTGTTTCCATATTTTAATTTTTAATTATGTCAAAGAACGCATCGATGAAACCAAGACAGGACTCGAACCTGTTATTCTCCCTTAAGTAAGGGTGCGTTCTCCTACACGCTCCATGATCTCCTATAATATTTAAAAACTGGGTCGATTGAAAAATAAAGAATATAGACTAAATCTAAATCTAAATCACTATCAAAGACCTCCTTCTATCTCAAAGGCAAAAGCAAAAACTAAGTCCATTTTGTTAGGCAATTATCTCAACCGGAGAAGAGTAACCTGTCTAACTATTGAGTTCTATCTCAGTTCTTGGGTTTTATAGAAAGAGCGAAGATTCCGAAGCCGGGACTTGATCCCCGGCGATTTGTGTAGTTTATACCATAAGATTTTATAGTTATAAGTCCCCATTCTTCGATCGCAAAAAAAGAGAAAATCGACTTTTGCCTATTTCTCTTTTACCCCAGTTTTATT
>Ga0181358_1000415_pt1 | contig 18992 bp, 7 predicted proteins | sample Fa13VDMM110SD_FD_130096 | JGI IMG/M metagenome (GOLD analysis project Ga0181358, IMG submission 130096) | Freshwater viral communities from Lake Michigan, USA - Fa13.VD.MM110.S.D | ecosystem: Environmental > Aquatic > Freshwater > Lake | place: USA: Michigan | collected 2013-09-24 | reverse complement strand
CACATCAGCGTTAATTAGTACAAGATTAACCGACACAGCTAGACAAAAACTATCTGAAGGTAATTTTAACATTTCATATTTCCAAGTTGGAGATAGTGAAGTATCTTATAATACACTAACCGGAACATCATATAATCAGGCTAGTAACAATATTTTGGAACCTAATTTTAATTCACAAAATTCTGCTCCGGGACAAATTAACAAACAAAATGTAAAATATCCAATTTACGTTGACCCTAATGACACTAATACGTTTGGTATTCCATTTTCAGACCCTGCGGTTTCTCCAGTATACAATAGAGCAACAATAAGAGGTTTTTTTAGTGGAGATTCATCAACATCTAATTGGAGCGCATTAACCGATACTGACTATGTAATTAATTCTAACTATGTTGTTGATATTTCAACATTTACCGGAGGAACAAATATTAAAATAATATACTCAGCGTGCGGTGATTCAACCATTGTTAGATTACCAGCTAAAGGTGATTTAATAACTATTTATTTTGATGGTAATACAAGTTCTTGTGGTATTGACCCAATTTCTGTTACTCCAACATCAACTCCTACTCCCACACCAACACCAACATATGACGCTTGTATTATATACCCAACCCCAACGCCATCCTCAAGTTGTTGCGTTACAACACCAACAGGTTGTACTCCAACACCAATTATCAATAGTTTTGTAAATGTTAATAGTTGTTACAATATTTTAACATACAGAATTGTCGATATTTGTTTAAATGTTATAACATTAGATAGAGTAACACCGAACTATTCATATATTGCATCCGGATGTTCTTATGTTAGAACATTAGTGTATCCACCAAATATGACTGATTTATATGATAGTGTCACACCATCACCACATTGGAATACTGATGTAATTAATTATGAATCTGTTTGTAATACAGACGAATTTGACGTTAAAGTTTGGAACATGAATATTCCTTGGTCGGAAAATCCTGCAGGTTTAATTGATTCCGGAGGTAATAATCCTTCTCAAGGTTATAAAACATTTAATTCTAAATCATACATAGGAACTAAAGAATATTTAGGATATATGTCAGATAGCGGGCAAACTTTTGTTAATATGGCAGGCGATGTTGAAGATTCTGTCTATTACTATGATTCATTTTATAATAAAATTACAGTCGCACCTAAAGAACAAAAAGCTATTGCAATTATTCATTACACAAACCAATCTATTGATTTCTTTTACGGTGAAAAATTCGCATTAGAACAACCTATTAGTGGGACAATCCCTGAAGATATTACAGGAGACGCTAGAAACTTTAAACTACATTTACCTTGGTTAATGTGGCATAAAAACCCTGAATGTTGTTTTGGCGAAACATTTTATGTTAGCCCACCTGAAGATACAGTTTTAATAGACGTTTTTGAACCTCACTATATTAAATCAACAAAAAGTAGTGAAATGAATAATCCGGGGATTAGATATTATTTTTTATGGGACACTCATCCAAACAGTAGTAGTGGATTACCAAATAGAGTTGGTAAAGTATTTCCTGACCAAAAAATAATTGTTATTGACGATGAAGAATTAATTGCCGCGTTATCATATAAATCAAACCGAAATTGGACTTTACCGGCAGCAACAACATCTTTAATTGTTCCAAATAGTTGTGGTTCAGATAAAGCATCGTTTAAAGGTGTATTAACAGGTGCTAATCAAACTATGTATGTTAGTTATTTATTAACAAATACGTCCTCAGGAGCAACTAATTCGTTACATTGTAATTACTATTCAACCATATCCGGACCAAATGTAGATTGTGGAACTCCGGGTAGTCAAAACGTCTCTGTTAGATTTGGTGGAGAATTTAATTGTTTAAATCAAATAAAAAATAACTCACTTTTTGCTGGTTATGTTGCAAATAAATTTGAAATTATTTGTCAAATAGTTGAGGATGGTAGTAGACCTAAATCAAACGCTTGGAAAATAATTAATTTTACAAACCAATTAAGTGCCTCAACAGTAAATGGATATATAACTCAAAGTGGATTAACAGGGAACACATTTGTAATAACAAGTGATATGCTTAATCCTAGAGTAGCGAAAACATACAACTTAAATAGTTATATTTCATTACCATCTGTAGGACAAACAGGACCAACTCTTAATTTTGGTGATGAGTATTATTTCTACGGTTCATTAGAAACAGATATCCAAGCAACCATATATGAAATGAGATATAAGATAAACCTTGGTCAAGCGGAATTTCAACGTTCATCAAACCCAACTTGGTCTCAAGGTGTCACCCCATATATTTCAGAAATTGGTCTTTACGATGACAAATTCAATCTTATGATTGTATCAAAGCTACAATCACCTATTCTTAGACAGGGGATTCAACAGTTTTTAGTAAAATTTGATTTTTAATATATGAAAAAAACATTAAAAGAAAGCCCTAAAGTTTTGGGGCTTGATGTGTCAACCAAAACTATTGGTTGGGCATTATTTGACATACAAAGTAGAGAATTATTAGAACTAACCCACGTATCACCAACCCCAAAACCAAAAGAAGAAAACAAAATAAAAGAGTTACTTCTTAAAGGTGAAATCTTTAGAACTAAACTTTTAGAATACAAAGATATGGGGATTACTAAAGTAATCATTGAAGAACCTCTATTAAACTCAAATAACGTCTATACAGTCCAAACTTTATTAAGGTTTAACACACTAGTCACAAAAGAAATTTATGATGTTTTAGGGGTAGTTCCTGACTTCATATCAACATATAACTCTCGTAAGTTCGCCTTTCCCGAATTAGTTAAAGAAAATGATAAAGGTAAGTTTGTATTATTTGGTGGTTTACCAAAAGATATAGATAAAAAAATGATTATATGGGAATTAATAGCCAAAAAAGAACCCCAAATAACTTGGCAATACACAAGAAACAACACTCTTAAAAAAGAAAACTTCGACCAAACAGACGCTTATTGTTGTGTCTTAGGTCATATGAATCAAGAAAATTTATGGTAATAAAAAACCCCCTTAATTGGGGGTTTTTTATTTATTAACAGAATGGAGATATACAACCCGCAGTAAATGTTGAGTAGTTACTATCAATAACATTACCACTTAATAATGTTGCTGATATTTTTATTCTATAATTATGTTCCGGATTAGAAGGTGGACAAGGTCCATTCCATCCATTAGCGTTATCACCTGAACCATAATCTGTTGGTTGAACATTACCACTAGTCCAATTACCATCTGATGGTATATTTAATTGGTTTGGGTCAATATCAGTTACATACCAATGAATAAAATAACCATCAGGACTACTACCTGAAGCATCTATATCTTCACAAAGTATTTCATAACTAACAATATTTGAAACATCCAGTGAATTTAAAATCCAAACCATATCAGGAGAATTGTTTTCTTGAGCACAGAATGTAGAATAATATGATGTTGATATAACACCACCTTCGGTATATGAATTACTATATAGAGTTATAGATGGTTCTCCCTCTTTACACGTTGAGAAGATATCAATGTTGTATTGAGTGGTTGATTTTACATCACACCTAACCGTATATACAAAACTAATTTCACTAGTACTACTTGTTTGAGAAAATAATGATGCTCCATTGTACGTAACATTTAAAGTAACCACACTATTAGTCACATTTGGTGTTAATATAATTTTTACAACATCCCCAACATATGTGTCTAATCCACGAATAAACACATTAGCATCAAATGTCGAATCAAATGAATAGACTAAAACATCATTAATACCTATTAAACCACTTGCGTCCGACCTAGCACAATCACTCCAATTTCTTAAATTAGTTGGACATTTTGTTCTAACCGGAACACTAATAGCCTCTAACACTTTATTACATTGTTCACAAGGTCTTAAACTTACAGTACCTGTATTTATTGTTGGCGACACATCGTCAAACCAGTTATAATAATAAGTAACTCCACCCCAATTATTCTCTAATTGAGATAAATCACTATTAATCTCCATCAATTCCCAACAAAGTTTATTTGTAAAGTCCAAAATAACACCACCAACAACATTACCCGGAACCGCAGGAACTGGTTGAATAACTACAGTAGTTTTATCCGGTCTTTCCCCACATATTAAATATGCGAAATACATTATCTTATAAGATGCTGTTGGAGTCATTGTCATTGTTTGAGTTGGAGTCATTGTCATTGTTGGAGTTTGTGTTGGAGTTTGAGTAGGAGTTTTAGTCATTGTTGGAGTTTGTGTCGGAGTCTGAGTAGGAGTTTTAGTCATTGTAGGAGTTTGTGTTGGAGTCTGAGTAGGAGTTTTAGTCATTGTAGGTGTAACAGGTGGCGTTGACCCAAATGTTGATGTAGGCGTAGGTGTATGAGATGTTGTTGGTGTCTGCGTAGGTGTTTTAGTAGGTGTTTGGGTCGGAGTTTTAGTCATTGTAGGTGTTTGAGTAGGTGTTCGTGTTGGTGTTGGTGTTTGAGTAGGTGTTCGTGTTGGTGTTACATTTAAACAAACACATTCAATATCATAATTAATTTGCATTTTAATTAAAACTTTAGAATTATGTAAAGATTCCGGCTCACAATTTGTTGAAATTGTTATCTCATTTGTTAATGGGTTAATATCTACATTCCCCGGACCAATTTGAGGACACGATTCAATTAACGATGTAATTGTTGAATACCATAAACTATCTAAAGGGTAATCTTGTAGTGTAGTCCCTGTATAGAATGTTGTAGAATTTAAACAATCACCAATAAGTGTTGATGCTGAGAATATTGTTTGAGTTAAAAGACAATTATCATACCCTTGAATTAATTCAACATACCCTTCATTTAAAAATTGTCTAGGTCCTGAGTAAATTTTCATAGGTTTATTTAATTCACCTGAACAAACATTAGAATAACCTACTTGGTTTTCGTAGACTTTATCCCCTCTAATCGCCATTCTTTTCGCCTTTGAACATCCTGAACTATCTACAATTCTAACATCATACTCCCCCGCAGGTAAATCAGTTATTTCCATAACAGTAGTCCCCACAGTATCTCCATCAAAATACAATGTAAATGGTGGTGTTCCATTTGTTATATAAGAGGTTAACGAACCATTACTATTTATAGAGTCAGTCCCCAATAAATGAAAATCAATAGTATTTGAACCATCAATAGTAAAAGGAGTTGATTGACGACATAACAATGCGTCTGTCACATTTGCGATGTAATCACCTGAAAATAAATTAGTAAAAGTATATGACGTAAATGAAGTTGATATAGATTTACCATTAATTGTATACAAATAAGGTGGAGTTCCACCTGATGTGATTTCCAATTTAACTGACCCATCATTACCATTACAAGTTGTTCCGGTTGTAATAACCGTTAAATCATATAAAACTTCGTTAGTGATAACATAAGTCCCCATAAACACACATAAAGCGGAACCCGAGTCTGATACTGTTAATGAATATGTTCCTGACGATAGAAAATCAAAAATCCAAGTACCACTATCTGATGGTGTTTGACTGTCTGAATTACCGTCAGAATCTGTTAAAGTAAATGTATAAGGAGCGACCCCACCAAAAACTTGAATAGGACCTATTGCTCCTGATGAATCATTACACTTTGAATTTCTTGTGTTAACAGAAACTGTTGATATCCCCATAGGAACTTGTAGAGTAACTGTTGCCGTAAACGTACATAATCCGGCATCTGTAACTTGAATAGTAAATCCTCCAGCACCTAATCCACTAAAAACAACAGTTCTATCAAAAGTAATATTTGTTACACCATTCGACCCTAAGTAATAAAATGGTGGCGTACCACCGGTTATAGTTATACTAACTTCACCATCACTACTAAAACAAGTTGGTTGTGTCAAATAAGCAACACCAAAACCAACGGGTTCTATTTTACCAACAAAACCACTTTTACTTATACTACACCCTGTATTGTCTGTAACTGTCACAGAGTATGTCCCCGTTGATAAATTAGAAATGGAATCCCCAATACTACCATCAGACCATAAATATGTATATGGTGGATTACCCGTTAATCCTGAAATAAACATTTTTCCGGAATTAACCGCACATCCCGCATCGTTTACTATGTAGAAACCATAATCAATTGTTGTTGAGTTTTTAATAATACAAGTTTCGGACTTTCCGGTACAACCGCCACCATCATTGGCAATCACATAATAAGTACCATAAGGTATTGTTGTAAATTCAAATGTGTTTGAAAATGATTCCCCTGAAGACACAAACCCTGTTATATTATCATATAAACTAAAAGTTGGTGTTCCATATATGTTAGTTGTTGACGCAATTAACGAACCATTGTTATTACCACATAACGTGTTAGTTACTGACGTTATTGAAACACAACTTCCACTTGATATATAAATGTTTACCGGTAGTATTGTATTAGTTGGTAAACAACTATCAATAATATTAAATGTATATGTGCCGGCAGATAAACTTGTTTGTGTATATGTTGTCGCACTTATACCTAATGAAGTAGACCCTGTAAAAGGTGACACCCACTGAATTGAATAAGGGAGTGTTTCACCAATGATATCAATGGTGAATGAACCTGAATTAATATTAGCACAATCTCCTGTTATACTAGCGTTATATGTTAAATTACAAGACATTTTTTATTGTGGACAAGTTATATTAAAGTTTATTCCTACATTTATACTTATAGTTGTATTCAGTGGAGAAACAGAACAACTTGTGTTCCATATCTTAACTTTTGTTGGTGGTGAACCTATTTCATCATTAACTGAACGTTCGTAACGATAATCATACCCCTTTAATATTAAAGTAGAAAGACTATCATTTAAAGCTGTTTCCCAAGCAGACACACAAGGCATTGCATCACTACAAAGGTAACCCCCCGGGTTTGAATACCCAACACCATCAAAGAATACATCTTGGATAATATTAGTTCCATTTATACTTATGTCAACAAACCATTCACTAATAATCGTATCTCTATAACACGACCCAATCTCTTTTCCATTATCGGTTTCCCACTGATTAATAACATCACTAAAAACACCACTAAAACTATCAAATTCCATTACATTTTCCGGATATCTATCACATAATGTATACCAAACATCACAATTAAGTTGATAAACACTACCCGTGAATTTACAAGGTTTACAAATAATTGGTACCAACGCACAACCTCTTTGTCTTCTCCAAACAAATTTTTGTCTATGAAAAATAGAGTTTTCTAATTTAACACCCGTATTCCAAATTGTGGTTGCCGGAATCATTTGTTCAACTAACCTAATCCAATAATCACCCATACCTTCAACATATTCAATCATCGTTTTGTATGTAAAGTTATCGTTTTGAATACCTGCCAAAGATTCCGATTCTAAATAATTCCAATAGATTGAAGATAAAGTTGGATAACCACTCGTACCACCATCTGTAGCAAATTGTCTATTTCTAACATTAATTGTGTTTTTCCAAAATGTTTGAGCAAACTCAAAAAAAGTTTCTTTCCTTGGTTGGGGATTAATAAGTGTTGAATCAACACCACCTTTATGAGGATAGGTCGAAACCGGATTAGGGTCACATCTTGTTGGCGCAACATATCCTAAACCTTCATTATTAATTGGGAAGTTAGTTTCTCTTGACATATACCAAACATCATAAGATAGTCCTTGAGAAGGATTCAAATACAAATCAATATTTTTAACATTAATAACTAAACCTTCCGCTCCAACATTATATAACGCATTATATCCACCATCTAAATTATTTCTATTTCCAATTTCAGTATCAACCCAAGTTTTATTGTTATCTACCGCAGTTCTTATATTATACCCTAAATCTGTAAATGGAAATGATTTGTAAACATTCAAATATTCTTGTCCATAGGTAAATGGAGCTAATTTTGTTTGATAATTAGGATTTGAACCTGTGAACACACTATTAGTTAAATCCGGTTGTTCTAGTGACCTATGTTTTGGTGTCGATTCAAACCAACCAGCACCCATCTGATAAAAATATGTTTCAGAATTACCCGGTGATTTAGGATATCCCGTATTACTAATTGGATAATCTCCTTTACTTAAATCAACTTCTTGAAGAACTGATGTTGTTGTAAAACCTGAATAGGTAACGTTTTGTATACTGAATGTGTATCCACCGTCTAATGTTGGTAATGTTTTAGAATATGTTCCTCCAGATATTTTAGCGTATTGAGAGTCAAACTCTGACATATTAATTTTTTGGTCAGCTAAACAAACATATTCATTAAAATCAATTAAAGCGTCCGGAGCACCAATCAACCTCATTAAAGTTTCAATTGATTTTCTAGTCCCTTTTGATTTAAACAAATAAGCCGAATTAAGAACTAAATTCTTATAGTATTGGTAATTTAACTCATCAGGTGTTTGAGATTGTCCTACACCACTAAAAGCGGATTTATCAACATTCTTTTGACCAAATACCGAACCTAAAAAATCCTCGTTAGTAATTGGGGACATATTTGTCGCCCAACCTAATGTTTGAGATAAATTCTTTAGTAATTGAGACGGAATATCGTTTCCGGTATTATAATTCACCGAATTTATATATGCTAAACCATTAATAAATTTTTTAGTTTCATCAAAACTTCTACCGTAAATTTGTAATATTTTTTCAATTTTTTGGTCAGACGTATCAAACTCTTTAAGTGAATCTGTTGTTAAAAATCTTGACACAAGATTTGTTTGATACCCATCAAAAGATAAACTAATTTCATTTAATGTTGTTAAATATGTTGTAAAGGAATTGGTTAATATATCCAAATTCCAATTACCATATAACGGCCAAGTCACTAACTTATTTTGAATATAAAAAGTTCCATCATCGTTTTCATTTGGAACTTGGAAATTTGCCGTATAAATAGGAACGACATTTCTATTTAATAAAAATCGTTGGACTTCATCCAAATCTTCATTAAGAACTCTATTAACTTGATAATCATTTGGTCTAATAACTAAATCATCTTGTGTTTCAGTTTGACCCGGAAAAACATCACCTTTAAGGTATATTTTAAGAATACCTGTTGTTGATGAAGTTGTTGGTTCAATATAAGTAACATCAAACCCAACACCCCTATAATATAAAGAATATTTAGCAAATTGATTTGTCATATTTCTCAAAGGAGAAACTTGAATCTCTCTTAACTCTAAATTTCTAGTCGCATTAACGGTAAAATCAATATCGAAAGGATTTCTAATTCTTGAAATATCTAAATCAATACTTGTTTCGTTAACTATTGGATTATATGAAATGTTTGTTGCGGTGGCTCCGGTTAAGTAGTTTTCATCCATAAAAGTAACCTCCAACGCTGCCGGAAATTTACTAATAATCATTTCAACCGATGTTGAAATTCTTTTAACCATTGAACCGTATGATGTAAAATTAGTTACTTCAGTTAAATCAAAATTAGGGTAAACTTTAAAATTATTTTCAAATATCACCTTTGATTGAGCAACACTATTAACGCCCATACTATCTAAGTTAATAGGGTTTGAGAAAACTCCTGTTGTAAAAGTTCTATTTGACTTTTCCTTAACTCCTTTAGTGAACTCAAAATTTCCTTGCGTCAAACCACCTCCCGCAACAAGTTGGAATCCAACTAAATTATCGGAGAATGTACCCGCACCGGATGCTGTTTGTGGTGGACACGTAAATTTTTCTATCGCCATTATTGAGTTATATTTGTAAAGTTTTTACTAAAATCAATATTATTTCCTCTGTCTTGTCTAACTTCATATAATAACTCGTTAAATTGGTCTCTAATCTCATATAAGTTGTATTGTTTGTATATGTTATTAGCATTATCGTATAATGTGTAGACACCGTCATCAATTGATTTAGTTTGATTACCATATAGAGCAATCGCCAATGTTGAGAAATCGTGTTCACCTATTTCAACATCCAACGTTATTGGATTAAAGAAAGTATTTGTTATAATAACATTCTGATTTGGTTGACCAATATATGGTGTAGCGTTTGGCTTATTTGTTGGTGCTGAAGATGGTGTCAATGTGCAAAACAATAAATTAGTATTATTATCCGTATATCGATATCTAATCGCCTTTTGAGATGAATTTGTTAAGTTTTGAACCACCGGTTCGCAAAAGAATGATGATGTAATAATTCTAAAGAAATTAGGTGTCTTTGTACCATCAGCATTTAGATATTCAATTCTAAAACCAACTAACCCTTGACTAACAAATTTGTTTCTATAGGTAGATGGAACAGAATTTAAATCAAAAATTAAACCTTTAACATTAGGAAGTGCGGATAAAACACCACAATCTAATATTGTTGTTCTTATTTGAGCAGGTCTAATAAAAATCGTATAAATCCCAATTTGATTAAATTGTTCAGCAGGTAATTTTAAATTATATAAACCACCTAATATCTCAATACCATTATTCACACCTGTAGTGTCATTATTATAATAAGGTCTTAATATAGACTTCGCATCCAATTTTGTTAACACAAAATTATCTGTTTCATCTCTTGATGGAGTATAATTTAAAATTATCTCAACATCTTCCGGACTTACGTCAGCCGGTCTTATTGTTCCATATGTTCCTGTAGCCATATTATATACTATTACTTACATTAAAAAATTTATATCCGTATTTAACCAAATCACCCACGTTATCAACTTCACCTAATCTCTCAACTCTTTCAAGAGCTGAGTTCTTTCCTCGTTCTATAAATATATTGGATTGTACTTCTGCTTCATCAATTATATTCATTAATAAATCATTTTTTACTATTTTTTCACAAACTAACATATCAGAGGTTAAACCAGAAGATTTTACAACAAAAATTGTTGTTTTATCTGAATAATCATAGTAATCAATATCATTAATTGTATAGGCAGTATATAAACCATTTGCACTAACACCCGAATATTTACCAATCGTACCAGTATTACCCGTTACCCATTGATTAGGTATATATTGAGTCGTCCCATATTGTTTTAAATCACTTAAAGATGAGATTGTATATCCCGTTATTAAAAATGGAATTGCCGTTATTGGGTTAAATAAATTAATGTCATTTAACGTTGCGTTACAACTTGAATCCCCGCTGAATATATAATCATACGATAATAACGTATTTGACCAATTACCACCCGCAGGTTTAAAATAAGCAACCCCTTTAGGATTTGTTATTGTTACACCCGTGAATGGTGTATTAACCGTTTTTTTTATTACATTTGTTCCCCAAGGGCTCATACCTGACATAGTAATCGTATACGCCGTATTATTAGCATAATTGTGAACTATTGAGGTTGATGTCATTGCACTAACTTGTCCATCACCCCAATCTACCATATATGTCGAAAACTCTAAATACTTTTTAAACTCAATATCCGATGTATTGTGAATATAACACCTTTTTGAGTTTGAACTATTACCCGAAAAGATAAAATTCGTCATAGTCTCTTGTTGTAACACCATACCATCAAAGACAGAATAATATCCTATATCTGTCACAGTTTCTGTTAATAAAATTGGTACCGTTAATCCGGTTAATAAAGAAGTACCTGATTTGGTTGTCGCCGATGAAATATTAGTAGTGTTTGTTCCTCCTGACAAAACTTCTGTCATTGATGAATATATGTAAGATGTGCCCGTTAAATCAATTTTAAAAGTTTTTGCGGGAATAATACAACACTTATTAACAATACCTGACCCCGTTATAGTTCCAGCGTTATAATTAACTTTAAAAATGTCTCCACTAATAAATTCCGGTGATATTTTAATATGATAATCTCTTTCTGTCATATTATGGATTTATATATTCATACCATTTTATTGGAACTGATGTTCCTCTTCTTACATTATTATCCCAAACTTCATATGTTTTTTCATTATAATTTAACCTTACCTCATAATAGAAATAAACCTCAGGGTCAAACATAAATTTTGATGTAATATTACTTTGTGGGGTATTTGTCATCTTAACAAACACACCTAATCTAGCATCGAAAAATTTTGCCGACATATAAAATTTACTAATATCTAAGAATTTTTTATTTCTTAACCAATATAAAAAGAACCCTTCTTTATCACCAACATAATCTAACTTAAATGATGGTATTTTAATATCAATTGCAGGTTTATATGGACTAGTTGATGCGGTAACAGTAAACCCTTGTTGGACAGGTAGTATTACCGTAAAATAATTGTTCTGTGTGATAGTATCTTTACTATCGTAAAAATCCAACTTAAAAAAAGATTTGGTAAACGGTTTTACATAATAATATATTTCAGTTTCAGTAAATCCTTCCGGAACATAACTAGTAACCCAATCCGTTGGTGACGATGTTGTAACTAAAGTAGATGGATTAACCGGCACCGTCGGCACTAAATTACCATTCGGGTCAAAGTCTAAGAAACTAAAAAAATGAAAGTCGTATTTAATATCCGTTTTTGTATCACTACTATACGGTGCGTGAGCAAACCTTAATACTTCAAAATCACCCGGAAACCCAACAATGTCCTCAACAACATTTTGTTGATATTCTTCAACGGCATCACCTTGCCCAAGAAAATCCCATTTAATTTCAATCGGTATATTGATATATTTGTCGTCACCTTTTGGTAAGGTAAATTTATAACTGTTATTATTCACAATCGTCTTTTGTTGGTTGAGCAGCTCCGTAAAGAGTCGCGTAATTATTTAAAGTACTTTCTATATAATTAGTTCCTTCCGGTATTATTCTGAAAATAAAATTTTCATATGGATAATGTTTTCCATTTAAAAATGGGAAATCAACACCATTACCAAGACCATCATTAAAACCATAGGTATATAAATCTCTCCAAATAAATGAATTATATGTTGTTGAGAAATATGAATAATCAGGAACACCTACCATATTGTTAATACTACCTGTTTCTATATAATCAGAAAACACTCTTATTTTCATTGGTCTATTTGGTTTATAATAATAACCAAATTGATTATTATTCATATCTACCAAACTCATATCAAACAAATCAGTATTAAATGTGAACTTATGATACATTTCAGAAATAACTCGTTCTTTTTGTTCATAATCATTCCATTCACAATAGTTACCATTGATTGTATCTCCACTTTTAAGTGATTTAAGATATGTAAAATCAATAGTTGCACCATTCACAGTCCCATAAGGTGTATTGTAATACCCCGTTGGATATGGGTTATTATTTGAATCCACAAAATTTGACTCTACCGTATCCACATCCCACCAAGGTTGCGGATTATTAAACTGAGTATCTGGTGGTAAATTAAAATCAAACCCCTGTTTTAATCCTACATCATTACCATTACTATCAACACCACCAAAAGTTAATCCAAAATATCCTTTCCATATTGTTGTAATATATAACTCACTAATTGGTCGTTTTTGATTATCACGTAACTCATTTACATCAATATCTTTATTAAATGATAAAGTATATGATTGAGCATTTTCTTTAATCGAAACCCTTTTTACATTGTTTGGTGTATAAACAGGACTTTCAAATTTCTTTTTAGTCCCAAATATGTTTTTTTCAAACCCGGCATTAACTAAAACAGCATCATTAACATCTGTAATTATTTTATGTTGAATCACATAATATTTAGATGTAGTATCATTAGGATTTTCATAATTAATAACTCTTTTAAACGTACCGGTATCAAGATTAATAAAAATTGAAGACGAATACCCAATATTAAAGATATTAAAAATATATCCTTCAGTACCCGGTAACCCATTACCAAATGAGAATATTTGAAATGTGTTAACATATCCACTACTTAATTTAATTTTTACAAATTCGGATTCAGATAATCCGTGTTTTACAGGACATTTGAATTGAATAATAGGATTACCTCTATCCAATAAAAGAGCAGGATTAATTGGGTCACCGTCATCAAGCATAATCATAAAAGGAATCCCATCAACAGCGTTCCAAACAAAATTAGGTGTGACAGACCCTGTCCCATCATAAAAATTCATAACCTTATCTATGTTCTTATATGGATAACTAACAAAATGATTCCAATTATAAGTTGAAGCGCTTCTAGCAACAAAATCAACGTGAACCTGTGGTTGTGCGTTAGGAATTGTTGATGGTATTGGAACCGTATACCCCGAAACATTATAATCACTTCTAATAAAATCAAACTCATCATATTGGGGAAACCCTTCCCACGTAACCGCGCTCAAAGGAAGACCACATTGTTTTAATGTTAACGCAGTCTCATTAATATAATATAAATTATTTTCTAACGGTTCATAATTTGTTCCTCCCGTATATGAATTACTAAATAACACTTGGAACTTACAAACCGGTCTGAATGTTGTTGATTTTTGTCTTTCATCATCAAATATTTGAACCAAATTAACATCAATACTCCTATCAAATTCTTCAAGATTTTTCGTATTTTGAACCAAAGGTGTTGGTATCGATAAATTAGTGTCCGTCGCCGTTTTATACCTTAACGACCCTAATACTATTCTTATATCATCCATCTTAATTTATGACTTTACTAGTGTTTATCCATTTAGTTCTAAATTTATCAAATGCCGACGCTCCTCTTCTAAGTCCAAAATAAAAGTGAAATGGTGCTCCAACAGTAATCAATTCTCCATCAGGATTATTTGGTTCCCAATATATTGGGTTTGCAGTAATTGAATTGTTTTGGTAAGTAGGTAAACTAATCCCATTGGTAACTGCGTATATGTAACCTTTAAAAAAGTCATTTTGACCTTGATTTTTAGTTCTAAAGTATCTAGAAACCTTTTCTAATCTATCTAAAGATTGATATTTTGATGAATAAATTGTACTATAATCCCAATCATTTGATTCTCCACCAAAAATACTTCCCGAATGCTCACCACCTTCAATTTTCCATTGAGATAATGGAACCTGTTGAGAATAAACCGGAAAGTTACTAAAAGTACAATTACTCGTTGTAGTTCCCGTTGGATTTATAATTGTTCTTTTTGGTGTAACATAATCTCTAACTTGTATATCCGATGAAAAGAATATTCCCAAAGAATTAGAACAATCAAAGAAAATAGGGTTTTGAATACCAGGGTCAACCAATGCTGTTCCTGTACCTGTTCCGGGACCTGTTGCGGTAAATAAGGTTCCAATAGAATTATTAGGAGCATTAATTAATGTAAAATCTGTTAAATTAGAAGCTGTTCCACCAGACAAAATTTTATATCGAACACCATTCACAAAACCACCCGCTCTAACTACTGTTGGCGCATCAGGATAATTAGACGATTGAAATGCCGCAACACCTAATTCAGAATTAATTGATATTAATTGAGAATAATCAGCATCTATTAGATATCTCCCATCCCTCTTATTTTGAAAATATGCGAATATATTAAACGCTCCTAACAAATTTTCTAAAAAGTTATTATCCATAAATCTACTTACAATAAATAAATTAAGAATTTCATCAACGTGAGAATATGTTGAAGATGCTAACTTATTAACAAGATATCCATCGTATTCATCAGACATTACTAACTCTTGTAAAAAGTCCGCTCTAGGACCTAAGTCCATTATTGTTGTTGGATAATTTAATTTTTCCCTAAACTCACCTGAATTGGGGTCATACGGTGCACATCGATAATAATAACTCCTTGACGGATTATGATAAGTTATTGGACCATCACCATTCCTACCACAATATCTAGCGTCAGGTGCATTTGGTGGATTAGCCGTCGGAGAACTAAATCCTCTTACCTCGTTTTTAAATGGGAACGCGTATAACACACCATTAACCCAATTATTATTAAACCTATGTGAAAATACGTTTCTACAAGCACCAAGTATTACCATATTTCGAGCAATCCACTCAAACATTAATTCCCAATCTCTAAATAATGAAATAAATATACTTGTAATAAAAATATAACATCCACCTTCAAAGATAGTTTCACCCTCATATTCTAAACAAGGATTCCCTCTAGGTTTTATTAATATAGTACGATTTACCGAATTTGTTCTATCACAACCATAACACTCTAAATTAACAGAACCTTCACAAGTAAACGTATTTATTACTTGGTTTATTTTTGGGGATTGATTTAAATCTTCTTTAACATCATCTAACGAGCCAGTACCAATACCTGATGTTCCTCCCTCAACAGAATTTATTCCAATAACACCCGTTGAAGGTATTTGATAAATTGTTAATTTACTATTTTTTTGTAAAACTCTACCATTACAACAATATTCTTCAACAAGTGTTCCCGTTGGTAACCTATCACCTCTCATAACAATTTGATTTTCCGTCATAGCAGGACCTGTCCAATTAGGAAAAATATAAGGACCAACTCTACCTAACGTAAAATTCATAGTGTTACCTGTACTATCATAAATTGGTGAGTAATAATATGTGAAAACTGTAGGTGTTCGAACATAACCTTTACAATAGTAACCGGAAGTGGAATAAGCAGGACCGGTTGGTATATATTGTTTCATATGTAACATTGAAGCCCCTTCAACAATTTCATTAGGAATATACCCCTCATTTCTACCAGTTGTAGAATAATACCTTGCGGCTCCGGAACCTAATGTCATCCAAGGTGCTGGTCCATCAACACGATTATTAGTACAGTAAACCCAGTCATCAATGTTAACAAAGGCATAATAATTCGGAGTTCTTGACCACTGTAACGTAAAATCGTTGTTAGTTCTTATTTTCAAACCATTTCCTGAACCAGTCGCCCCATCACTTAAAGAAGGTGTTTGGGCAAACGGTTGGATAGTATCATCCTCAGTATTAGTTGTACCTCTACCTGGTTGTATGTTATTACAAGACGGTTTATAACCTCCTGAACGATTATCTAACTTAGAATAATAACTAATTAAATGTGAATTAAACCCTGAGAATCTAGATGTCATTTGAGTCCACGTAGAAGCAGTTAAACCATTAGTATACCCCGTAACAAATTCCCAAGTTTCTTTTTGATTATCACAATAAGAAAATGAATTAAAATACAAATCTTGTCCTCCTGTATATGCCGTTTCAATATTAACATTACCACCAACTATTGGGTGAATACCTCCAACCCAAGTTTGACCTATAACATAATTTAATGTTCCTCCACTTGGTAATGGTGTCCAAGCCGGCAACGGTGTTGTTGATGCTCTATCAGAAAGAATCCCATCGTGGGTAATGTTTTTAAATTTACCCTGAATTGGAATATTCATTCTATAGTAACCTGTAATCTTAACAGCACTTTCACTTAAATATCCAAAAAGTTTACCCACCCCATATTCAATTGGAATTCGACTTGAATATGGGTCAACACCTCTATTTAATATTACAACAAAATTATCTTTAGCATTTCTAGTATAAATCATAGAATCTAAAGAAGAAATTCCTGAACCCCCAATATCATATATATATCCTCTACCAGGATAGTTATCCCCATTTTTATTATTATACATTTGGAAAAATGTTGTATCATTTCTAAAGTATTTTTTATTTAATGAATTTGGTAATTGGGGGGACGATTGATTACATTGTCCACTAAACGAACCATACGTCATTCCTGTAATTACTTGAAAATATTCTATATCAATAGGAAATTTATGTAGATTTGTTGTTGTTTTAGCACTATATGGTCCTGTTGGGTCAAATAAAATAACATTATAGTTGGGTGACGGTAACATAGCACCCGTACCATTAGGGTTTGCATACTTAACTTGAACTTTAGTTTGTCCTGTAAATGTTGTCCCTGAAATTGCACGGTTATTAAATTTATTTTTAATTCCACCCGTCAAATTTGGGTCTTTAGTAAAACTTGGATTTTGAAATGATATCATTTGCCCCGCAGTAAATCTTTTAGCCGTCGACCTATCACATAATATTACAATAACATTATCCAAATGATATTGAGTTTGACCCGTCTCAAAATTAACTGAAATTCTATTAACACCACCACCCGGATTTGTAGCGGGGTTATCATCAAAATATTTAGCTTTAACATTAAATAAATTAATTCTATCCGCAATTGGTAACGCGTTTGTAAACCAATCAAATGCTTGAGCAGAACTTGCTGAACCTTGACCTGTTGTTACAATTTCTTGTTGTAAATAAGGCGCCCCAATTGTTGATGAACCATATTGATTGTCGTATTGATAACCCGCAAAATCATTAGCAAACACAGTTTTTCGTTGTCCTGTAAAACCTGTTGGATTTGTCTCAGCATTATATGATGGTAATTTAAAAGCTGCAAACGTAGATAACGGGAAAATTAATAAACCAGCACCTAAAGGTGACACTGGTTTAGAATCAGACGATATTGTTAAACAAGGTGTTAATCTATCTTCCTCTTCCTCAGGTGACCCATCAGGGTCAGGATTTTCTACCACTGGTTGTCCTTGGTCACAAGGACAAAGTCCACAATCCGGATAAGTTAATATTGGAGCTTTAATACCCTTTAAATCAAGTTGATTTAACAACCTTAGAATATACGCCAAAAGAACACCTAATATCACATAAATAACTATCATTGCAGCATACCCCGCAATCATCCCTAAAGCGTATGGGACACATCCAATAATTAACAGTATATAATTAACAATACTAATAGCACACCAAACTATTAATCCAGGGATAACAATAGTTCTCAATAACCACACAACAAAATATAAAATGTGCATTATCAATATTAACGCAAAAAACACAGGTGTTAGTATAATACTAAAAAACATAAAGATTATGTAGATAATATCAAACCTAAAATTACCATCATTTGTTGGAAATCTGTTATTTTCAGTTTCACAAGATTCGTCTAATATATTTTTAATACCAACATACCTTTCAGTCCCACTACCTTTTTTATGATTATGTATAAATTCAGACACAGTATAAACTTTATTATATTGCATTATATAAAATTTATCATCACAATTTATTGCATCTTGAATCATTTGAGT
>Ga0181358_1000414_pt1 | contig 19033 bp, 17 predicted proteins | sample Fa13VDMM110SD_FD_130096 | JGI IMG/M metagenome (GOLD analysis project Ga0181358, IMG submission 130096) | Freshwater viral communities from Lake Michigan, USA - Fa13.VD.MM110.S.D | ecosystem: Environmental > Aquatic > Freshwater > Lake | place: USA: Michigan | collected 2013-09-24 | reverse complement strand
CTTTTCAATTAATTTAGAAATTTCATTGGCACTTGCAGCAGCCGCATTAATATTAATAGTAACGCCTCCATAATTATGAGCTGTTGTTGGTTTATTTGCATCAAAACCTGATGATCCAAAATATTGGCTAAGTTGAGAGCTGGTAAAAGAAGATGGGTCAAAATTAGCAAGCTTTTTTTGAAGTTCTCCTGAAGCAGCTGCGGCCCCAAGCTGGGCTATGTAGTCCGGTTGACCATTTTCTTGTGTAGGAACGCCAACGGCCTCTTCAACCGCTTCTGGGTTTGGAGAACTTCCGCTTTCTACACCGGTAAGTCCTAGTTTTCTAGAGGTATTAACCCAAGCTTTATCCCAACGCCCACCACCGCCATCAAAGATTTCTTTTGCAGCTTTTGCGTTTGTAAGAGGGTCGTATAAACCTAAAGGTTCGCGCTTTGGGTCATTAAATTTCTTATAGTCTTTAAGGGATCGAATTTGAAATAGACCAATACTGTAATCCCATGTGTTGCTGGTTAGTCCCTTATCACCTTCGGCATTTGTTCTAAAATTAGACTCAGCTCTAGCGACATCAACCGCGTTTTCTAAATCTTGTCCCTCAAAACCAGCTTGTGCAAGAATGTTTCTAACTTCTGCTTCTTGTAGGGTTTTACCTTCGTGTGCGGCGTGAACACCACCTCCTTGGTGTCTATTACGTCGACCAGTAAGGTGATTCGGAATAATAACACCATCAGTTTTTGGAATAAATAGCTCTGGGCCTAGCTCACCGACAATGTAAGGTATCTCGTCATTAACTTTTCCGCCTTTAGCTTTTCCGCCTAATCCAAGAATTGATAGTAGGCCTTTAGCTAAATCTTGCCCCATACCGTTACCGCCATTAAGCATAGTTTCTGCAAATGCCTTTACGTTTGTTGCGCCTTTCAAAACACCAGTTACATTGTCCAACTGGTTCATCAAAAGACCACCAATTGTTAATGTTTGTGATGCGGTTTTAAACCCAGCTGATCCAGCTTTTGCTACTTGAAATAAACCTTGAGCGGCAGTTGCGTTTTGCTGACTCTTGGCTACAACAGACTCAGTTGTTGCCCCAGCGTCAAGTGCTGTTTCTTTTGTAATAGCTGCGCCACCGGTACGCGCTTTATAAATTAAACCGTTAATCATCATTTGACGAAGAATTGGGTCTCCACCAAAATAAATATCAAGCATTGAATACAACGAGTTACCTGGCTGTAAACCAATCATTACTTCGCGCTGGCTAGGTGTTTTGCTTGCGCCGTACGCTTGAGCATAGTCTTTACAAATCTTTTTCCAGATATCATCAATTATCTGATCTGGCGGTTTCATATTGCCGTCTTCATCACGAATACGAATACCTATACCGCGAAGCATATTTACATTTCGAGCAGCTTGTTGCGCTCCATATGCTCTTGTTGTTCCTTCAATTCCCGCACCCGGCAAAATGTTAGAGACAGCTGCAATACCACCCATAACGCTGCCCTGTAAACCGCCAGCTGCGCCTTGTGTAAAGTTAGCGCCTGTAAGTCCATAGCTTTGAGCGGCAACAAGTGCCGTCATAGCGTCCATCTTATTGTTTACTGTACCTGTACGAGATATATCACTTTGAAACCGGCCCATAGTTTCATAATCTTTACTTCCGCCGGTTCTAAAGTTTTTAAAATTTGGACCAGGAATTGGGTATCCCATTTCCACGTTTCCACTGTATTTTCTATCTCTACCGTTGTAATCTCCTGAAAAGAAAGCCGCACCCTGCAACATTAACTCTGCTTGTGTGACCTCTTCGGTAGAGGATAAAGCTCCAGCGCCAACAGCGCCTGCATAAAGCATTGCAGCGGCTGGGTTTTGTTTTACGTAATTAGTTAAATTACGCCCATAACTAATAGGTTGTTTAAATACTTTATTATCGTCGTCGTCGTCCCCATACCCAAATCCACCAAATGATCCAGGTCCGCGACTACCGCCTCCGCCTCCGGCAACTGGAACAATTGGAGTAGCTGGCGGAGTAAAACGTGGGGACGGTGCAATTTGATTAGAGCTTGTAGATCCACCGCCTTGATAAACGGCAACAGCGCGGCTTTCAGTAGTATTTACTTTTTGCAGGACTCCGCCAACGGCTGAACCGGCATCGAGCGCAGCAGTCTTTATACTTGCAAGGCTTTGCAAAGCTCGTGGTGCCGGTAGGTTCATACCGCTTCTTGGGTCTGCCACAGCTACTTCCTTCCGTTAAACCGTTGCGCTCTTTCTAACCAGTTTTGTCTTTCTCTAACTGAAAGGTTTTTAATCTCTGTTAAAGTCCAACCCGTAAACGTTCTAGTCAAAATCTCATAATGATCTAAAAGTAGATCGTATGTGACTTGGCTATAGACGAAACAAATCTACAAGGCTAAGTGGGATTTCAATCTTTTCCTCACATGCCTTGCAGACCTTGCTCACCTCCCCAAGGCGTGGGCCTGGATTTCTTTCTAATATTGAGTCAATAATCTTTGAGCGGTCTGACATACCCAAAGCAAGAGGCCCAGCGTTACCAATAGACATCTCTCCATCAATTGATGTGATACAGCCAGCTAACAAAATAGTGTTTACTTCTGGAACGCTCATTTGAGTATTTTCCATAAGCTTTTTTTGAATAGAACCTGTTGGTAGACGAAGAGCTACTTTTCCTAATTTTGTTTCAACAACCCAATTACGATCATTTACTCTGTCTTTAAGACTTTTAAAAGGTACATCGTTAAGCAGATGCACATCGGATTGTTGTTCAACGTTACAATTTGGGCAACGAAGTTTTAGGTCTAACGCCTCACCAAAAGTGACTCTACGGATTCCAAGAAGAATTGCGTCTCTGTCTCCAGATAGCAATAGATCAATGTCGTCCCTAGTAACCTCTTTATCTCCAAGCTTTACCAAACCACGCTCTAAAAGAACGTGAAGAGATTTAGCTGTAGATCCTGCTTTTGCAATTGCTTCCTCATCAGCGCCGGTTAGTTCCCTAACCTCAGCGGTAGTAATAAGGACGCCATCAAGGGTGATATACCCTCCAGGCAATTCAACTTCAGAGGCGGAAGGGGCCCGAGTCTCTACGAGTTTCTCGGGCTCCTTCATAGCCTTTTCAGCGTACTGTGATACAAGTTCTGCGTCGGTAATTATTTCAGCCACTTTTTATACTCCTATTTGATTGATTACGCTAGTGTTGATCTGCTAATTGGTGTGAAGTTTGCATCAGTAAAGAATACTGACAAACCTTCGTGAACAAGAGCCATTGATTCGTAAAGAATAGCTCCGTCATTTGCGTTTAGATCTGTGTAGTTTAACTGTGTAATCCAAGCGTTACGGATGTCAAAGCCCATTTTTGGGGTGTTTGCATTTGTAGCGCCAGCATTTGGGTGGTCCATTACATAGATCTTCATGTTAACGCGGAAGCTCTTAGCTGCTACTGAAAGTCCATCTCCAGCTACAGCTGCAAACAATCCACGCATCCAAGCCTGAGCTTGGTCATTTCCGTAAAGCACACCACGTTGTAGCGTGATTGGGCTAAATGTTGTCATTCCAGGCACCTGGTGAACAGTGGTGTTATAACCACCCTCACGGTACTGAATTGATTGAGTAGTGATGTTTAAACCACTGATTGAGCTAAAACCGCCTACCCAACCGTTTGACTGTCCACTTGCTGTTGTAGCAGAGTTAGACGTTTCAATCTTGTTTGTAAATACGTCGTCTGTACCCACTTTGTTGAATTCGACATAAAACCGAAAGCTACGTAATGGATCAGTCGCTAATGTTGAGAAGCGATTAATAATACTGCTTGGCATTTTTATTTATCTCCTTTACGCCACAGTAACGGTGGTTCCACCGTCAAACTGACCGATCTTGATGACAATGAATTCCGCTGGACGCTGTAAGGCAACACCAACCGCAATGTTAAGTTCACCATTGTCAATTGATACCTGCGGGTTGTTTCCTGCGTCAGCTTGGACGAAATAGGCCTGTTGAGGTGTTGCACCTGCGAGACCCCCTTGTGACCAGAAAGCTGTGAGGAAACTGCTAATTGTTGAATTAACACGACGCAGGGTTTCTGGTGTGTTTGGCTCAAAAACAGCAAACTGAGTAAGGTCTGATAAAGCCTTCTTCAAGTAGATAAGTGTACGACGAGTTGGAACGTATTTGTCTAGAGTTCCCGCTTTTAGTGTGCGAGCTCCCATAACACAAATACCAGTACCTGGAACAAACTTAATTGCGTTTACAGGTGCAGCTGTTGAGTTCATAAGATCCAACTCAGCATTAGTTAAGCTGGTAACCGCAACTGCTCCAGAAACTCTAGCTCCAAGACCAGCAGGTGCTTTAAACACTCCGCGAGATGAATCTGTTGCGGCATATAAACCAACAACAGCGCCTCCAGCTCCAATACTACGTACTGCGGTAGAAGAACCGCCAACTCCAACTGTTGGGTCAGCAATAATTATACGTGGGTAGTAGACAGCGGCAGCCGAACTTGGTGTGTAAGTTGATGCAAGGTTTAGCTGTGTGCTAGATGTTGCAGCGTTTCCTACCGGAAGGTCTGATCCGTCAATAACAACAAATATATCTCCGCGAGCTTCTGCATAAGTAATTGCTGCGTTTATTGATGTAGCGTCAGTACGACCTGCAACATTAAGAGTTAGTGAGTTAAGTATTGTGTCAAAAACAGAATAGGTGCTGATGCTGGCAATGTTTCCACCGTTTGCACCAGTAGCTAACACTCCGTTAGCAACTAATGCTGGGTTTCTAGTTCCACCAGTAGCAGCTGAGCCTTGATCTAAAGCAATTACAAAGTTAGATGTGCTGTTAATTACAGACAGCGCATAACGAGCATTTGATGTTGTCATTGATAGGTCTGTAAATGTTTCAACAATCTCAGCATCTGTATTTCCACCTTTAAAAACAGTTAAGTTAAATAGGTTAGCTGTTGTTGAGTCTGTAATTGAAACGTTTAAATCGTTACCCCAAGTACCAGCATTAAGAGCCTGAATACGAAGAGTAGCGGCTGGTGTACCTGCGCGGTCGTTAATGGTTCTAAATGCAGATACTGAACCCGCACCTACGGCACGAGCAACGTATGCACGGTTTCCACCGTTTTGAAAGAATGTGTACAGCGCTAGAGGAAGTTCATTTCCAGCAGTTGTATTGTAAGTACCAAAAATTTTTGTGTACTCACTCCAGCTATTAACAAGAGCTGGTGTTAATGGGCCTCTGTCATTGGCGCCATAAAAAGCAGCAATTGTTGTTGATAGTGGTGCAGCAATAGTTTGAACGGGATTAATCGTCTCTTGAACGTAAACCCCAGGGCGACTAAATGGCATTAATTTATCTCCTTAGTTATATACATAGGTGCGAGTTATTGAACCGGATTGTAGTTAGAAGGGATGTTCGAGTTTGTAGTGTTCACAGAAGCGGTGCTTACAGCCAGTTTAGCGGTAGCCTGCTCAGCAGACATCTCACTAATTACTCTAATTGTTAGCACGTTACGGAGAAGGCGTCTGTTTCCAGTATCGCTATCTGCCGTATCCCGTTTTGTAAATCCATCAAGGAACATATGACGTCGGGAACTTTCGGTCCCTAGTTCATTAGGTACAACCAAGTACCCGAACTTTGATGGAAATTTTCTCATTAACTGGAGCATAATTGCTCTGTCATGTCGAGGATGCCTAGCGTGAGACATGATTTGGTAAATTAGGTCGTAAGCAACAGGCACGTCGTAGGTAAAAAGATAGTTGGCAACAGGAGTTTGAGTTCCTCGGTTGTCGGTATCAGAAAAACGACCCTGTGTTTGGCGGTCGTTTGCCGGGACAATGTCAATAAGATCAATAGTAATAAACGGAAAGTCTTGAGTTCTAACCTCAACGTCAGGGTAGCCAAACCAAATTTTAACTTGACGAGCGGCGTTTTTTTCATCCGACACGGTCATACCGTTAAGTAGAGTTTTAATAGCTAGGTCTTCGGCAACAATAAAAGGATTACCCATTAGAGGCCCACCCCTTCTTCTAAAACATACATAACAGATTTTAATCCAATTATGTCTGCAATATATTTGTCAGCTCTATCGGCAAAAGGTCGTAGGACGGCGTTTGGGTTTCCACCATCGCCGTACTCTAGGTTTTGGATTGCCTCAAAAGAGGCTTCATCTGAGCAGCTGATGTAGAGAATTCCATAGTCGTAGCTAATTTCTAGGGCGTCTACAAGATTTACAGGCCAGCCTGCGGACAGCGAAAAGTCTTTAAGACTTGCTTTAAGAACTGGAAGCATTTCATCTACAGCTTCTTGAGAAAGGAAGTCGGCTTCTTTACTTGTTAGTAACACGTCGAAGCACTCTTCCCGCTGTATACGCACCCGCTAAGCCATACCAAAGTTTTTTACTATCCTTTGCCGACATCATTCCTTGAGTTGCAGCTTTAATGAACTCAACAGTGTCAGGACCATCTACTTTTTTATCGTAGGGCATGGCAATCTCCAATCGGAGTAGGGCATCGTAATACGCAGGGGTAGAGCTTTGATCCCGCACGGAATCAATTAAATCATAAAGCAAGAAGCCCCCTTTCGGGGGCTAATCGCTTACTTCTTTTTAGGCTTACTTGCCGTAGTTTGTGTTGGACCGTCAAAGTGAACGGTCTTAGTCACAATTTTTTTAACCTTTGGGCCACCCATAACCTGAGTAGAACTCATGTTCCTAACAGGCTTTTTGGCGGCTATTTTTATAGCTTTACCAAGCGATGACTTTAACCCATTTTTGTTGTTCATTTACTTCTTCTTAATCTTCTTAGCTAATTTAGCGTCGTTCTTTTCATCTTTTTTCTCAAACTTTTTCTTTTGAGCAGGGGTCATGCCTTTGGTCCACTTTTTGTCATCGTGTGCCATTACATGCCCTTCTTTTTAACCATAGAGGCTTTCTTAGCCTTTGCAGGTGCAGCCTTCTTGGCAGCAAACTTCTTGTTCGCCGCCGTTACTGTCTTCATCCCGTGCTTGTTCTTTGGATCCCCACAGCCGCAAGTCGCGCACATTACATACCTTTCTTTCTGTTCATAGAAGTCTTTTTATATGCAGGAGCTGACTTCTTATACACAGGTGCCGCCTTCTTAACTGCGGCTTTTTTACCCATGGCTTTTTTCATATTGCCCATACAGCCGCAAGTAGCGCACATTATTTCTTCTTCTTTGCACGAAGGGCGGCAAAGTCAGAGCGCTCTAACTTGCCATCTTTATCCATATCAAGCTTCTTTTGCTTTGGTGACATCTTCTTTGCCTTACATGATTTACAGGTACCGCAAGTACAAGACTTCTTTGCAGTCTTCTTGCAAGCGCCTTTACATCCTGGCTTTGAACAGCCGCATCCACATGATTTGCACATTATTTTTTCTTCTTTCTGGCGGCCGCGGCGTTGTCAACAAGATTAGGATAAGGGCGGCCTGCTGCCTTAGCCTTTGCTTTAGCAGAGGACTTCTGCTTCTTATTTAGTTTACTAGTAGATTCTGGTGACGGATCCTTCTTGTCCCAGAAAGCTTTTTTCTTAGGTGCCATTAGAACGTAACCGCCATAACCGCTACGGAAGGTGTACCAGAAGCACTTATTGCATATAGATCTGTTCCAGCAACTACCGGGTCAATAATTGTAGTTTCTCCAGAATTAAGACGAAGGCCTGTGGCCGCCGTTACTCCTGTAATTCCAACAAATACATTTATGGAAGCATCAAGGTTCTTCACATAAATCTTATAATGGGAAGACGGGGTTCCTCCAACCGTATTGATCTTTGTAGCCGTGCTTGAATTAAGCGCAATTTGCGCGGTTGCTAGTGCCATTGTGTCTCCTTAGTTAGCAAATGATTGGAACTGTGGATCATTAACCATTTCTTCTGGCATAATTTGTTGGCAATCAACCACTAACAAAGTAAACCGTTCAGCGACAATTCCGCGTTGTTGAACGCCGAACGGTCTGTAGACTTGGTTTTTCCAGACTATTCTACCCCTATTTTGGAAATCTGGATTCGCTATAACTCCGGGAGCAATGTTATTTACGTCTTCAATATTTAAAGTAAGGTGAAGCTGATCGGCGTTGTAGTAACCGCCCTGGCTAGTTCTTGCTTGACCTTGTTGAATAACGGCTCGGACTACGGGTAACTCAAATGGCCCTGTCCAACGCTTACCGCCAAGAGTTCCACTTATGTCTTGACCCACATCGTAAATAGGATCAATAACAGAGGTTGTAGCATCGTAGACGTACCAAAGAGCCTTAGTTCCTACAGGGTTCTTAAGATCAGTGTCGACTCCTACAAGGATGTCATCTGTCTCAAAGTCTGCGTCAAACCGGCCACCGGGAGAGTAGGACCGCATTTAAACTTATTCTGCTACTGCTACGAACTCAGGAAATTTTTCTTTAAGTTGAGCTATACCGTCACGAAGACGTTCTTTCATTCGCTCATCTGTAGCATTATCTAGCTCAGTTGTAAGAGTCACAAGAGCTGCATCAAATAGAGTCTGATCCATTTGTCCCATCCTTTTCTTTATAGAACTCAAGGTTACGCTGTAAACGCTCATCTGTCGGGGTTACCGCTAGAGCCTTTTCTCCGTAAGTAAGGGCAAGCTCGGTTTTACCAAGCCAAAATGCGGCAATAGCGGCGTAATCATAGGAGCGGAAATCCCAAGCCCACGGCTCACAGAAATAATTTAAAGGTTTCTCGGTAAAGGTAAGTGCAAGCTCGGCGTACTTTAAGCACTCTTCCCAGCGTTGATTATTGTAATAGAACTCAGCGGTCTGTACGTAGCTTTCACGTCTTGTTGGGTCTTGGCTAATAGCCTTTAAGTTCCAGTCTTCAGCATTGTCCACATCTACCAGAGCAAGGTACCGATGAGCCGCAGCGCGTTCCGGTAACCATTGAGCTGTAGGTAGCGCAAGGTAGCGTTTAAATTCTTCTGTGGATTGTTTGTGTTGGCCATAGAAGAATAGCTCTCTAGCATGGTAAAAAGCATTTCTATCATTATGGGGATCTTCTTTAACTGACTGAGCTAGAATGTCTAGGTATTGAGACCTAGGCTTAGAGTTGTCAGCGTGGTGGTGAATCTCTAGGTTATTCCAGTGCTCAACTTGTTCTATACGATCAGACATCATTACTTCGTGAACAGGGTGCTTCCAACGGTAGCCGTGACGGGAGTGGATCTTATCTCCACCGTACTGTAGGCCTGGGCTGCCATCAGGATTCCAATTCCAGGTGTATTTGTATCTAGGTCGAGTAGCTTTTTCTTTAAATGATTTTTTTAACTCTTCTCGCCACCCTGGGAGCAGGACCTCATCAAGATCTAAAGCAATTCAGTAATCAATATCTGAAGGAATAACGGCAAGGCTTGCATTACGAGCATCATCAAACCGCCAAGGTTTAATTGAAATCTCAACTACATTTATACCAAGAAATTTAGCAATCTCTACAGTGCGGTCGCTAGAACCAGTGTCAGCGATAAGTAAATAATCAGCCTCTTTAGCACTTTGATACCACTGTTCTACAAATTGTTCTTCGTTGAGGGCAATTGAGTAAACAGCAATTTTTAGTTTTTTTGTATCCATACTTGTAGCCCCCTCTCTAACAATGTAAACTCATGAGAGGGTATGCAGGAAAGAACTGCGTCAATTGCGGGTTTAGGGTCATAGAAAGGCTCTTTACCAAGAGTCCACATATAGTCATCAAAAGCTAAAATACCGTTAGGTTTTAAAAAAAAGAGGGCGTTTATCCCATCTTTAAGCACTGACATTGCTTTGTGATCGCCGTCAATATAGATAAAGTCAAAATAAAAAGCGTTCTTGCTAAAGAACTCATCACTAGTAATTTTGCGTTTGTAAAGACGTTTTTCATTTTGATACAAAAAGGTTTTTAAATCATAGGTCTCTTCTACGCTATTCCAGTTCATCTCTGCATGTGCTGGCTCTTCAGAACCTTCCCACGTATCAACGTCAGTTAAAGTTGAGTTAACATTTTTAAAAACGTTATTAAATAACCACTCAGTGGCGTCTCCTGTGTATGCACCTATTTGTAAACAATTAAGAGTTTTTTGGGAAAGGGGTAAAAGAAACTTTTCAAAGTTTGCTTCCGCCCCACCTGATTTAAACCAGTTTGGGTAAACAGATACTTTCATTCATGGCTTTTTCTTGTCCAATGAAGGGATTTATATAGCCCACCTAATGAACGTTGAGTGTCATAAGCCATCTGCTGTATTTCTTTTTGAAGTTCTTTATTTCCTTTTTCAGAAACCCAAGACTCCCTTTTATAGGGAAAAAGTTGAGCAATTGGTGTGCCGGTTTTTATAATTCCTTCAAAATCACTTCTTAAAAAGAAAGGAATTGTTCCACTTGGATAGTAAGAGTCGCTATCCATTATTCCGGAAAGTGTAGTAAAAGGTAAATCAAATCTATTTGCTGGGTGTGTTAAAAGTACACTGTACCCTTTTGGTACTTTTATAGCGAACGGGCTTATCCAGCCGTAGTGCATTTCATCGTGTCCAGCTGGGCGCGGTATAGTCTTACCGGACCGTTGATCTCTAATAAGTAAAGGGTCCGGGTGTGATAGCCAAGTAAACTCTGCCTCATTGTTGATATCTCTTTTTACTTGTATATCTGTCCATAATTCAATTATATAACCAGAAGTCATAACATCTAAAAAAGGAATACAGTGTTTTAAACCTTGATTAGCGGAATAGTTTTTTATTTCAGCTTTGTCTGAACCTAACCATCTTTCAGATTTGTTGTACCAATCTGGCATATGTGAAGAAGATTTTTTAGGAATAGGTATTTCTAATTCAGATGGCGCACTACTTAGTCTATATGGAATTGGTTGCCCTGTAAAGATTATTTTCTTACTCATAATTCTCCAATTTTATTATCCGATTACGTTAATATTACCTGTCTGTCCAGAGTTTTGCTGTGATTGATAGTACAACGTGCTTGGTGCTCCAGCGTCAACTGTCCATAGAATACCACCTACAGCAGCTCCGTTATTAGTTACACCTAAGCCGTACTGGTTAGATAAACCAATACCGGAGGCAGTCTTAAGGAAGAAGTTACTTCCAGAGGCGTTAATAGTAAAGAAATAAGAATAGCCGCGAACAACGGTAAGGGTTGGGTTAGTTGCACCGTTAATTACATAAGAGACAGTTCCGCTGTTTACTACGTTAAATGTGTCAACAATAGTAAGGCCGTTAGTTCCGGTTGCTCCTGTTGGTCCGGTAGGACCGCCAGAAGGACCCGTAGGACCAGTAGCTCCCGTAGCTCCGTTAGTACCAGCGGTGCCGGTAGCGCCTGTAGGGCCAGTTGGTCCAACGCTGACAGAGGTGTTAAACGCTGATCCGTTCCAAAATGAAGTGGTATTGGTTACCGAATTAATCCAAATCTCACCAATTTGAGGTTGAGTTGGGGCGGTAGATTGATAGCTAACAACTTGACGACCAGTAGTTTCATAAAGACCAGTTACGACAAATGAAGCAAAAGCCGTGTTAGCCGCTACTCTAATTGAGTCCCCAGTGTTTAATGCAAATTTAAAAGTTTCAAATGACTGCCCACCAGCAATAGATATATTTTTTACAACGTACCCTGCGGTTGTTAAAGTCTCACCAGAAGGTACAACAGCAATGTCTACAAGCGTAGGGTTAGAGCCTTTGTTAGCGGCAATAACTGAAACAACATAGGCTTTATCAGCCGTGTAAAGTGTAGTATCTAAATTAGCCGAAGGGTTAGCTATGGCAAGGCGAGCTACTGGCATTATTCACTCTCCTTAGATTGCACTTAGTGCTTTATGAGTAATAGTACCAACCATAGTACCGTGATTGCTACAGATATATCTATAACCACCAGAGGCTGCTGTTAGAGGTACCTCCCAATACAAAGTACCGCTAACTTTTCCTTGAGCACTTGCGTTAGTAGTCACAGTTCCAGAGGTAGTCACATGAGTAAGATGAGTGGAAATATCTACAAAACCAGATCCAACATCCTCTTGTAGTTTAAATGGGTGGCTGGCTTCAGATAAATTGAAGGCAATTGTTGCTCCGCCAAGAACATAAATTGTTGGGTCATCCCCTGTGTAGTGGCTATTAAATTGATATGCGGCTGTTCCGTTAGCAGTTACAGTTAATCTTGCAATAGCAGGTAGTAATTCGTCAATAGTAATTGCCGCAGCTGTTGCATCTGTAGTTCCACTAAAAGTTGCAGATCCTGTAGGCCCCGTTGGTCCAGTAGGACCAGCTACTGTTGAGGTAGCTCCCGTTGCGCCTGTAGCTCCCGTAGCTCCTGTAGCACCAGTAGCGCCAGTAGCACCAGTAGCACCAGTTGGTCCAGTTGCACCCGATGCACCTGTTGGTCCGGTCGGACCGCCAGCAGCGCCAGATGCTCCTGTAGCTCCCGTAGCTCCTGTAGCACCAGTTGGGCCAGTAGGGCCGCCAGCGGGACCTGTTGGTCCTGTTGGCCCTGTAGCTCCAAAGCCAGTACCTAGCGGTTCGTAGTTACCGGCATTATTTTTTACCTCTAATGCGTCTAATTCTGTATTAAATCTTAAATATCCAGCTGTGGCTCCAGCAGGTCTAGAAGCAGTATTATTTTTTTCTACTGTAATAGTGTTTAAATTTCCACTAATTGTTTTGTTACTAAAAACAATAGGGTAGTCTCCCGGGCTGTAGTTATCAGCTTGAATAAGTCCATTAACTGAAAACGATATATCTGCTGTAGTCGATCTTACATATAAATTATCGGCGGAGTTAAGCGCAAACTTAAAAGTTTCAAAAGATTGACCTGCTTGAATTTCTAAGTTTTTTACTATGTAAGCATATTGTGATTCTTGAGATGCTTGGGACGGCACAATGTAAATATCAACTGTGGGTAAAATATTAGTGCTTGTTGATTTATTAGCAACAACTACTGAAGCTAGGGTTGCATAACTTACTGAGTATAGAGAAACAGGAGTGTTTGCGGCAGGGTTCGCAACTCCAAGACGGGTTATGGCCATGGGTGCCTCCTATGCCTGAGCTTCAGTCCAAGTTAACTTTGCTGATGTAAGTGTAGTGCTACCGGTCAAACGCGCTACCGCGATAGTCAAGATATCTGGACCATCAGGGAACACGCTGTCTCCACCAAGGATGGAGTTACCAATATCGTACAGATCAGACAAATCTACGGTAGATGCAAGTTCGGCAGAGCTTGCTCCACCAGATGCGCGGAAGTTGTAGATCTGAGTTCCGCCAGATACAGTGTCATTAAGCGTATGCTGAATGTACTGAGTAAGTGATGGAACGGGTGCTCCCGCAAAGTTAAGGTTGTTAAGGCGTGGATTGATAAGAACCTTAACATCTACAAGGTTAGTTGTAGATACCGCAAGCTCTTTAACCGCTAACTGCATACGGTTGATAACGTCACGGTCACCAAGTTTACCTGTCAAACCAGAAGATACTGATGGTGATAGGCGTAGAGACAATAAAGGCTGGTAGTTAGTACCAGAGGTATTGTTTGAAGAGCCTAGTGGGTATAGGTAGTAAGTATATTGAGAGTTACCTTGACCAGCTGTGTTGTTGGTAAAGGAAATAATGTTTGTACCACCAGCGCCTACAGATCCTATGGTTCCCGCGTCAGCTAAAGTTGGGTGTAGCTGAATAGTGTTAGCATCAAATACTCTTACAAACAAAGTGCTGTTGTTCTGCAAGTTAGTGTAGTTGGAATAGAGGGCTTGAGCAACAATTGTAGGGTTTTGTGCGTTAGCTCCTGGCTGACCATTTGCTTGCAAAGACAAGAAGGTAACAGCGTCGCCGGTTGTAAAACCGTGAGTTGAAATACTAATACGCTCGTTAGTAGTATCAATAGCCTTAGATCCAAATGACTTAGCTGTTGTACCAGTTACTTGAAGGGTCTGGCTATTTTGAGTAAATAGGTAAGCTTTATCATCATCAAATCTACCGTCCATGATAACCGAAGTACCCCAGTGGAATAAGAATGGGATGTAGGTTGGTGTATCAAATGTGGCTACTTCATATCTAGTAGGCAAGTTACCTGAGCGGAAATATGACTCAAGTTTAATGTTGTTGTGGATAAACTCGTGTACGTATTTAACTTCACCGGTTTGGTCCTTAAATCCAAAACGAATCTTTCCGGCGCCGTACCAAGAGTAGTCAATATAAGCCATTTGAATCTTTGTAAGATCAAGGTTGTAGCCTGTTGGACCAGTTCCATCAAGCTTATCAATAGAGAACTCCTCTTGAGGTACTTTGGTATCAACAGTCTTAGTGATGATAATACCGCTCTTAGCTGGTGTAAATGAGTGAGGGGTTCCAACGCCAGGATCTGAAAGAGTTACGGTAGTGCTGGCATCTGGTGTTGCTTTTAAGGCAAAGTTGTTATTATCAACTAAGCTAATGTAGTAAGTACGGCCATTAATAAGACCACCAATTGGTGACCCATCAATAGAGTTGTACACAACTGGTAGTAAATTAGTTAGGCCATGGCTGTTAATAACAAATGTGCTAGTAGCGGTTCTGACAACACCGGTAGTTCCGTTACCTGGGTTAAACTCAGTTTCAGTACCAGAAGAGCCTTTATATTCAGGCTTAATAGTTAGGCGCGTATTACTAATAACGCTAGAAATCTTGTAAGACTGACCACGCATAACAATCATGTCACCTGCATCAAGTTGTTTTAAGAACTGTGTTCCAGTTCCAAATACAAACTCAGAGCCTTGAAGAGCTGAGGCTGTACCGGCTAATTGCTGTGTTGAAGAGCGTCGTACGCAATATAGTTTTTGACCATCAAACTCAAAGAACATACCGTTCTGGAAGTCAAACATACCGGAGCGAATTGCACCATTTGCCCAAGAAATTACGTTAAATTGTGGGAATCCGTAAGCTGTAGACTCTGTTCCAGTAGGTATAGTAGTAGTTGCAATACAAGTAAAGTTAAAAGAATCTAAAACAGTTACTTGGAAGTTACCATTAAACACTGTGCTGGTAGATCCTGTTGAGGTCTCTGCTTCAGATATTTTTACAGTTAAACCACTAATTAAACTGTGTGGTCTACGTGTAGTGCATTGGAACTGGGTAGAAGATACTCTAACCAAGTTTTCAATATCAATAGTTGGCTTAAAGTTAATACCAAATGATGTCTGTAGACCCTTACCTGACTGATAACGGAAGTACTTACGTGTTTGACGGATAATCTGGCCAAAGGACGTATTTGTACCAACGGACATTTCAACTCCACCATCAAATGGGCGGTGTAGTGAGTAACCTTGTGGACGAACGTAGATAAAGGTTGAGAAGGAGTAAGAGCGACCTGTGTAAGTTGTAGCGTATGGGCGATCAACGGTAATCTGAGTGTCCGAACCAATAGCTGTAATTTTACGAATAATTGGAGCGTTAGGTGTATTTTTTGCAAAACTAAATGTTCCAGAACCAACGGTTGTAAAGGTTACAGGGTTTATGTTGGATGACGCATCTGAGGATGTGTTAAATAGTTTTATAGTATTATTATCTATTTTACGAACAAAGTAGTAATAACCAGCAACTAAACCTGTAGGGGCCGTTCCTGTGGCTTCAAATATTACGTTATCGCCTGTAACAAATGAGTGAGCGGTAATAGTAAAGGTATTTGTTGGGTTTACCAAAACAGCTGATGTTGTAATTCCAGTGCTAGCCACAACCGTATCTGCTGGGAACAATCTAAATATATCACCGTTTTTAAGGATTTTAGAGAAAGCTGTTCCGGTACCGGTTACAAGAGTGGAGCCAGAAGTGGTAGCTACTGTTCCAGAGCCTGTTACAAAGCCGTTAATTTGAGGTGTAGTAAGAGAGTGTGCGATACCAGAGCCCCAAGAGGTGAGGACAACTGGCACACCAGAGCTTGCGTTTTCCGCTGAAGTGGCAAGGCGAATGTAGTCTTTAGTTATATTAATAGCATAATAATCTGTTCCGCTAGTTAAACCACCAATGTTTGTATCTCCACCATGTGAATAGGTAACTTTAGTTCCAGTAATAAATCCGTGAGATAGGATTTGAAGTGTGTTTTGTTGTATGTTAACCACGCGGCGCGGGTTAAACGATTTAACAATTGTTGGCACAAAACCGTTAGCGGTTACTGTAAATGTTGTAGTTGAAGGCACGGAGGCTACAGTATAAGTTCCATCTGGAGATTTGGTCAAAGACAAAATCTTATGAGTTCCTACACCAGCTGTAGTTAGATTAACTTTGACCGTATCAATAGAGTTCTGTAAAGTTGATGCCAAAGCAATGTTGTTACCGTCAATTAAAATTATATAATATGGGTTACCAGAAACTAGGCCACCAATAGCTGTCTGTCCAACAGAGTCATACTGTACTAACTCACCTTGGCTAAATCCATGATCAGGCACAGATATAACATCGGTTGCAAAATCAACTGCATTTGTAGTAAGTGTGTGGTTTCCAGAGCCAAGAGTTGTTAGGTTAACAATTGATCCACCAACAGTTGAGGTAAGTTTAATAATGTTGTCATCAATTTTAGAAACAAAGTAGGCGGTACCGTTAGTTAATCCACCAATACTGGCTCCACCGCCGTTGCCGTATACAACCTTAGTTCCTGTTACATAACCGTGACCTGGTATGTATAAGCTGTCTTCAACTAGGTTTACCACAACATAAAGGAATGAGTGGCTTGTTCCTAATCCGGAAGATGTAAAGTCAATAGCTGGACCGTTAAGAGCCTGGCTAAGTTTAATATTATTAGCATCAACAACAGTTTTTACGTAGTAAGTTGCATTGTTTTGTAGTGGGGCAATAGCGGAGTTTACGGCCGCAGTACCAGTTCCAGAGATAGAAATAGTTCCGGAAGTAGGGGTTGTGTAAGTAAATGTAGTAGTGCTTGGTACTGAGGTGATTGTGTAAGTTCCGTTTAAGTCACCAGAAACACCAGCAATTAACACTTTTTGCCCATTAGTAAAGTTATGAATAGTAGAAGTTACTGTTACAGTGGTGCCGCTTCTTGCTGCTGTTGAAATTGGAACATTATGGTTTCTATTTGCGGTTCCACCAGTAATTGAAGATAGTGTTCCGGAAGTAGTTGTTACGTAAGTAAAGGTGGTTGCCCCAGTGCTTGTTATAGTATAAGAACCATTTAAATCATTATTAGCTGAACCCTCTATACTGATAGATACGCCAGTTGCAAAATTATGGTTAGTTGTTGTAGTTGCTGTAGCTGTTGTTCCGGATCGACTAATTGAGGAAATAGACTTTAAAGTAGAACCTGATACTTGATAGTTTACAGGTTGGTTAATCAAGAAACCGTGGCTTGGGATAGTAATAATATCTGTAGCTGTGTTTACAACAACTTTACCAAATAGTTCAGATACGGCAGAAGCTGGCTGTGTAAAGTCAACAAAACTTGCTAAAGCTGGATCTGAGCTTAATTTGTAAGTGTAATTGTCAGTTTTACTTACATAGTAAGTAGTACTATTATTTAAAGGTACAGCCGCGGCCCCAGTAAAATTATAAGTTAAAGCATCTCCAGTACTAAGTCCGTGACCAGCAGGTACATTTATAGTGTTGTTTTCAAGATCTAAAGCAATCGGAGTAAACGCGTGTGTTGCACTACCAGCTGGAGTTAAACTAATTATATTGGTTCCAGCGGCAGCTAAAGCAGCTGTAGTGTGTAAGGTAAATCCGGCCCCACCGCTTGAAACTAAAGTTGCAATAACTGATCCCTCGGTACCAGACGCTGTAAACGCGTTAAGGTTTGTAATAGCAACGCCATTAAAGGTTGATGAGCCGTCGTAAAGGCCTGTTGAAGTTGCAACATTTGTTGCAGAAGAAATTATGTATGAACCGCCGTAGTTACCTGGAGCGCTTCCTTGGTTATTACCACCAGCGCCTCCAGAATATCCACCAGAACCTCCTGGACCTCCAGCGATTGTTTGGTCAGCTCCGCCACCACCACCAAATCCTCCTTGGCCACCAACACCAGAAGGTGTTCCGCCAACAAGACCTGCTTGGAAACCAGCTCCACCATTACCAGCTTGTGAGTTTCCACCAGAAGATAGGAAACCTCCTCCGGCGCCGCCGGCCCAGCCACTTGCTCCACCAGAACCGTTAGTACCGCCGGCGTACCCACCACTTCCACCAGCTGTTGTTATTGCTGGGACTGCTGGTACACCCTGTTGGTGAGATGAAGATCGACCTCCACCAGCTATAAGTAAAGGGACATTTCCATTTTTACGAACAATAAAAGTTCCGCCAGATGCGCCAGGCCAGTTTGTATCATTGCCTACACCGCCTCTTTGACCAACAACAATAGTAATAATTTCGCCACCAATAAGGGAAACGCGGCCTTTTACAATTGGACCAACACCAGCAGTTGGTGAAGAGCTTGATCCGCGTCCAGAAGGACCGGCAACAGTAAACTCATAAACTCCAGAGCTTGGAACAGTCCAATCTTGGTAACCTTGGAAAGCGCCTTGATTTAAATATGTAGCTTTCCAAGAATCAGCTGTTGTGTAAGATGATCTAAGAGTTGCAATTGTTGGGGCAGTTCCACCAGTTGTTCCAGCGGTTGTAAATGTATGAGTGCCGCCTGTTAATGAATACAGACCGGCGCCGCCAAAACCAGCATTTGAAGTTTTAGCATAGTAAGTAGTTCCAGAAGTTAAGCCCGTAACAGGTGTACCAAAGCTGTAATACTTAACCGCTTGCTGGTCAGAGAAACCAATTGTAGGATGACTAATAACATTATTATAGACATAAGGGAAATCCCAAGTTGTAGTTCCAGTTGTTACACCCGTTAAATTAATTGCAGTACCACCAGAAGTAGTAGATAAAACTATTTGATTACCCGCATTTATTCGGGTATAAACCAAAGTATTAGTTGTTAAACCTAAAATAGCGCCTGTACCACCTCTATAAATAAATGGGGTATTGTTAGTAGCAAAAACAGTTGGAACAGTTCCGCCGCTTTGAGTATTAACATAAATAAACTCATCTTCGTAATTTATGTTAGTTTTTGCAAATTCGTGGGTACCT
>Ga0181358_1000413_pt1 | contig 19041 bp, 13 predicted proteins | sample Fa13VDMM110SD_FD_130096 | JGI IMG/M metagenome (GOLD analysis project Ga0181358, IMG submission 130096) | Freshwater viral communities from Lake Michigan, USA - Fa13.VD.MM110.S.D | ecosystem: Environmental > Aquatic > Freshwater > Lake | place: USA: Michigan | collected 2013-09-24 | reverse complement strand
TTGCTCAACTATTGAATAGCAGGAATGTCATAAACAATGTGGTTACACAAACATCTTCCAACAGCTTCCCACAAGCCACATCTGTGGCAGATATGAGGAATTCACACCGCTAAAAAAGGAATATTATGCCAGAAACTAACGGAGATATTTGGAAATTTACAGACAATCCTATCGATTACGAGGGTAGTGGTAACACAGCTCCCCCAATTTTGGTTGGATCGGGTTTTTCTACAAGTGCACCCGGATCTCCTGGATTGATAAAAAGCATAGGCGTGGGTGGCTCTAAATTTCCTGTAGATGTTGTTAATAGTTTTTATTGGACACACACACCTTTAACAAAACGAGAAGAGGTGCCGTTTATTTATTTGAGTGAAAAGAGATTAAAAACAAATGCTCTGATAGCTCAAGCAGCATATAATATAATGACAGCTGGTGCTTTAGGACAACGAGGGGTGGGTATATTTGATAGAATCGCAAATACAAATTTAACAGAACAAATACAAAAATTAAGAAATTTTTTACAAGCGGCAGGAAATTCTGATAAATTGGGAAGCACATTAGGAGGTCTTATGGCGGGTATAAAGGAGGTTTTTTCAAACGATCCTTTCAGTTTGCCTCGTACACAAGGAGCCAAGAATGTTTTAGGTGTTTACCAAGGTCTTTATGTCACCGAACCCACTGGATGGGAATACACCCTTCCATATTTTGAAGATTATCAAAATGGTGTTAGTAACAATTTCAGTGACAGTAATCAAGCAAACATAGGTGGGGGTGTGTTAGCAGGGGGTGCTGGTGCTTTCGTAGAAGGAACAAGAGGTTTAGTGGAAGGTTTGGCCTCTGCTATGAATATAAAAGAACCAGGAACTTATATTGAAAAACCAAAATTTTATCAATTTGATGATAGTGGGGATGATGTTACTGTGAGTTTTCCTCTTCTAAACACAGGGCATGCAACATATCAAGATGTTATTCGTAATTGGCAATTTATATATCTTCTTGTTTATCAAAATCGTCCCGTTCGTTTTACTCGGGATTTGATCGAACCTCCAGTTATATATGAAGTGTCTTTGCCTGGATTCAAGTACATGCCCTATGCTTATATAAGCAAACTAGAAGTGCAATTTCAAGGTTCTCGCAGACCAATGCAAATGGTTTACAAAGATGAAAGTAGCTTGGGTCAGGCTAGCAATGTTGTTAATACCATCATTCCCGATGGTTATAATGTGCAAATAACACTAAAAGGACTTGTAGCAGAAACACGAAATTTTCTATACACTTCGTTAAATGCAGATCCTGTAAGTGTAACTTCAACAGGAATATAATTATGATAGATTTTGGCAAATCACAAAACGATATACCAGATTTGGTAACTTTAGATTTTTCTCGATATGAAAATATTTTCAAATTATATAAAGATTCAAATTCCATTTATTTTTATAATATTTTGAATAATATCCAAGTGCCAGATAACATCGATAAACAATATTTTTATATTGTAAGAATAAATCGTAAAATACCATGGACAACCATAAGTTATGAACAATATGCAACTATAGACTTGTGGTGGCTCATATGTCTTATAAATAAAATCGACAATCCTATAAAATTTGTAGAACCTGGAACCGAGCTTAAAATATTAAAACGATCCTATCTGCCAGCAATTTTAAATATAATGCAAAAAACCATTAATTTATGAGTTTGCCTTCGACAATTACAAGCATACAAAGCCACGACGATCAAGTTGTACAAATAAATGATATGTTATATTTTTATAATATATTATTATTCAATCCTGATATGGATATGGTTCGTATAAAACAAGCGGCAATTAAAACTCTATTTTTAGAAGATGCTATTCATAGCTTTTATCACAAAGGATATCTCATATATGATAACAGATATGATACTGTCGAATCTCTGAATACATTACAATCTGGCTATTCTCAGACACCTTCTCTCATGAACAATCCGTCCGATACATCTGGATCAAGAGGATATCGTTACAGGGGAGATGCTCGTGATTTTTTAACCATAGACATTATGCCAGAAGTTAAGCCTGATACTGTTAAGAAGGGAAATTTTAACGAAAACGACAAAAGAGTTTTTAATTTAAGATTTACATTTTCTATCTATGATTCGGAAGATATACTAGGAACTTCTTTGTCTGAAAAATATAAAAAATTATATTTTCACGATTTTTCCTATCAGGTTTTAACAGAAAAAGACGTTTATTTTACCACAGCAGATTATGTGGATAGATCTGATGTTGTTAAGTTGGGAAATCAAGACCGAGCAATTTCCACAGGAAATGCCATAAAAAATCTTCTAAAAACAACGTTTAACAGCAAAGATGGTTTTAATCCTAAATTTAGTAAAAAATGGGATGTGGGAGGTAGTGATATATTTTATAGTAGTCCTGCTCAATACAAAGCCATAGATGATTTGGATTATCTCATGAGTTATCATGTGAGTTCTTCCGAATCTGATTATGATAATTGTTATCTCCGACAAGAAAGATACACAGAAGAGTGGAAGTTGGAAAGTTTTAAAGAGCTTTTTAAAGGAGCATTTTCAAAATCTTCAGGTTTGTCTCAATTCGGATTAACTGAATCTGCAGGTCCCGGTTTAACAGAAAGTTTCTTCTTGGGAATGCCTATGGACGCTTCCAATACTTCTACTGTGCAATCACGTATACCTGATTTTGCAGGAAATGTAATCACATTCAACGATTCGAGTATTCTCAATAGTTACGAATTCACAAATATCGCAGGCAAGGACACCCAAGAAAATATTGTTTCTCACCCAGTGCATAGCCATAATTTTGCAACAAATACGTTTCGTATAGATTTTGATAATAATAGTGTTGCTAGAGCTCAAGAAACCTACTATGACAATTATGTTGCAAATTTAAAAGGAGTTGGGGGCAAATCCCCCGCATCAAACTTGACACTAAATCAATACAGATCCAAACAAAATAATATAAAAAATATTTTTACCATAAGCAGTGAAAGTCAGACACAACGCTATTCATTTGGAAGAAATGAAATTCTATATTCTTCATTATTTTTAAATAATTGTATACGATTCAAAACAAAAGGTGTCACAAGCCGTCAATCTGGACAATTTATAAGCATACAAAGACACAACACAGTTCCCGATAATTATTTTGATGATAAAAATCTAGGAATATATTTGGTTACTCGTGTGGAGCATATATTTGTTGATCAAACATATTATAATGAAATTTTTGCTGTTAAAACATATAATTTTAAAGATCCCAAATTCACAAAGGATACGTTATGAACAACGTTAAAACCATCGATCCAAAGATGGTATCGGTAAATCTTTTCTTTAAAAAAGAATTTTACAAATCTGCTTCAAACTATTTGGATTATGTTGGTAATCTCCCCCAAGAATTGGACGTGTTTTTGGAATGGAGCAAAACAGATCACGCAAATGATCCTATAACAGCAAAAAAAGATTTTTTTAAAAAATTAGATTCTGAATATTTGAAAAATTTAAAAACAGATTTTGTTGTAGATTGGTTGAAAAAATACAAAACAACATTCACAGAAGTACAAGATCAGGTTAAACTGGAGGTGGGGCAAGGAACATATTTTCGCAACATTTCTGATTGCGTAGGATCTTTGGCAAGAATGAGCAATTATGCCAATTCGTCCACCCAGTTGGTTTCAGATCGAGATTTGGAAGAATTACCCGTACCTATCTTGTATGGTTCTGGTATGGAGAATCAGTTGAGCAATAATGCAAAGGTGGTCAATATGAGCTTTTCCAAGGCCACAAGTAGTCTTTTTAGATATTCTAGTTTTAATATACAAGAGAAGATTTCAGAAAACACATTATCCCACGGACAAAACTTGATTCCAGATTATAATCATTATGCTAGAATGATGAAAATAACCAACGAACTGACTCAAAAAATACGTCAAGAATTTAAAGATTTTTACAGGGTATTGGAATTTTATTCCAATCACAATCCTAGCGATCCTGCAAACAATTCACGAGTCATACCTCCGACGATAGTAACAACTCTTGTGGAAGGTAATGTGCAATATCAAACACAACTGAGAAGCAGAGCCACAGATATCTTGACTTCGTTTACAAATAAAAGAGCTCTGGATACTATTCCGGTTTCTTAGCATCCAGCGTGACACTTTCAATAGCAACTGAAGAATCCATAAGTTTTTTAAGTATCTCTTCCCGAGTAAACGTTATCTTACTCTCTGATTCTGACCCCTTTAACTCACGTTTAGACTCGATATCCAACATTTTAATCTCTTTAGAAGTTTGATTTTTCTTTTCCGCAAGATTGATTTTATTCAAAGTATCTATCGCTAGGGTACTTGCTTTGACCAATTCGGAAAGAGCAATTACCTCCTTGCTTTCAGGGCTGTGGGATATATAATCCTTCATTGAAACTATGAGATCATTTGTGTCCCTTATTAGCCGAGCCGATTGTTGTATGACAAAATTTTCAACTTCATGCTTTTCCAATTTTATCTCAGGAGAACTTGGGGGTTTCGCAAGAGCCTGCACCTCACTCAACTGATCCAATAAAGTCTTGACTTCTATTTTTTGATCCATACCATATGTATTTAGAACTAAAATGAATATTGCAAACAATCTTTGGGTGGAAAAGTATCGACCTCAAACACTGGGGGATATTGTTTTAGATGATAAAACCCACGAATTTGTTAAAAATTGTATTGATAAGAATACAATTCCCCATCTTTTGCTCCACGGCAAACAGGGAATGGGTAAAACATCTTTGGCAAAAATTATTGTTAAGGAGCTAAAATGCGATCATCTGTATATAAATGCCTCAGATACACGAGGAATAGATACAGTTCGGGATGAGATTAAAAACTTTGTACAACTTATGCCCAGCAACGGCAACATGCAGATTGTCATTCTTGACGAATTTGATGGATTCACACCCGATGCTATGCGAGCTTTGAGAAACATGTTGGAGGAATACTCAGAAACAAATCGTTTCATTTTCACATGTAATGATATAAATCGAATAATAGCACCCATTCGAAGTCGTGTTTATGAAATAAATGTCACAAATCCTCCTATGGATAAGTGTGTGTCAAGATGTGTTAGCATTTTAAAAAGTGAGAAGATTCAAATCAATGAAGCAACTAAGGAAATTCTTTCAAAAAAGATTAAAGAATTTTTCCCAGACATTCGAAAAATAGTTTTTGAATTGCAGGCATGTTTGGATTTGGCCTTTAATTTGAACGACAATCACCAAAATATGCAATCTGTTGCATTGACCATATTAGATAAAATATCCACGGATGATTTTGTTTGTTGGAGAAAGTATGTGATTGAAAACGAGAAATCGTTTGATGCTGATTATTATGGTCTATTACGAAAAATATGCGAAGTTGTTTTTTACTCAGAAATGGCTGTAGACAAGCAGAAAAGATGTTTTTTAGAAATTTCTGAAGGCTTGTATCGAAGCAAACTGGTACTAGATCAGGAAATAAACTTCTCTGCCTGCATCTTGAAGATACAGGATATTATCAACTCTTAGGAAGATAGTTGTAGGTGTAGGAAGCTACACTTGGATTCTTCTCACCTTTTGCAGGACTAGAAGGTATTTTGACATTTGTGTTGTTCAAACGAATCTCAGATTTGGTGTTTTTTCCATCTCCTTTATCTGTTAGAGATGTTTGATGAGCAGGATTTAGATATGTTGTATCTTTAGTCTCTTCTTCTTCAACCTCTTTGGGTTTGATATTACTACCATTGGGACGTTTTAAACCTTCAGGAACTTCGGGCAGATTGGGATAATAATCTTTGTAATCAAGAATGGCTGCGGGAAGTGTCATAAAGTCCTTGTAGCAACCTGGAGCCAATTCTAGTGTAACATCGCAGTAAAAATCATCCGCGTTATTTCCTTCCACAAATCCAGGCTGAGAACTGGGTCGGTTTGTTTTTACTGCACTTACCCGTATCAAAAGACCACTTTCTGAAAATTGTTTGGCTTTTTCACGAATCGCAGAACCCTGTTTATCAAACCATTCACTTTTGAAAGCATCCTCTTTAAACTTTACAATATCCCCTGTAAGAAAACCTCCACGAGTATAGCGACTAACAAAGGATTCATATAAACTTGTAAATTTTCTCATCTTGAATATTTATCCTTGAAAACAAACTTTTATATTAAATATTTATAAAATATGGCATCAATCAATCTATCGTTTCTTAGAGAACCTCTTAAAGTGGATAACCACATCTACAAAGATATACATTTTGATTTAAAACAAAATTATACCCGAGGAACTGAATTAGCTAAAACCTTAGAAGTCAAAGACTTAACACCAGATTATGATTTGGATGCCGTAAAAAATAGCCTTTTCAACCTTTTCACCACACTTCCGGGGCAGAAAATACTCAATCCGATATATGGATTGAATCTTATGCAATTCGTTTTTACAAATCTCAACGAATCAAATGCTCGCCTAATAGGAAAGGTGATATTTGAAGGAACAGAGCTGTTTGAACCAAGAGTTAATATTTTAAATATAAATGTAAACGTGGATTATGAACAAAGCCAATACACAATAAACATGCGAATTAATGTACCTTCGTTAAATCTATCCAATGTAAATATTCAAGGCATCCTTAAGGATAGTGGATTTTATTTTATATAATTATGGCAAACGAAATTTCAAATACAGATTTTCCTCTTCAACAAAACGCATACGCCTCGTTTGATGCACAAAGTTTGAAGAGCTTGATGCTGGATCAGCTGAACCGAGGGGGTGTGTTCACTGATCAGGTGTTTGAGGGAAGCAATTTCAACAGCTTTTTGGATGTTATTGCCTACAGCTATCACGTTTTGTTGTTTTATTTGAACAAAACATCTTCTGAAAGTCTTTTCACTCAATCCCAAATATACGAAAATATGAATCGTATTGTGAAACTTATCGACTACAAACCTATCGGATATCAAACAAGCTTGATGTCTTTTAATGTTACAGCCAGCGAAAATCTACCAATAGGCACATACACAATTCCTCGATATTCTTACTTTATTGTAAATGGAATCCAATATTGTTTCAAGGAAGATGTCACATTTACAAAAACACAGACAGCTGGAACCAGTTTGGAACAATTATCAAGAAATAACCTTCTTTACCAAGGCACATTTGTTGAATATCCTCTTTATACCGCAATCGGTGAGTCCTATGAACTGGTACGTGTCGTTTTGGTTGATCAGGACGGCAATACTCCGTTTATTGATCATTTCTCATTAAACGTGTATGTAAGAGACAAAATTACACAAAAATGGTCATTGTGGAAGCAAGTTCCCAATTTGTTCCTAACAGAAAATCAAGAAACTGTATATGAGCTTCGTTTCAATGAAAACGGAAGATACGAGATAAAATTTGGAAATGATGTGACTGGTAAAAAACTTAACCTCGGAGATGAGGTTCTAGTTTATTATTTGAAAAGTGATGGAACATTGGGGGAAACTGGGGTGAACACTCTTGATGGAAATGGACTATTTTCTTATAGCAGTCCTAATTATTCGACAGTAACTTCTGATACTAAAAACACAAATATCAGTTATATGACTCCCACGCAATTTTCATTTTTATCATTTACAAATACAGATCCTTCCACACAATTTGGCGAACCTGAAACTGTTGATAATATAAGACAAAAAGCTCCTGATACTTTCAAAAGACAATATCGATTAATAACAGCAGAAGATTTTAAAAGTTATATAACAAATACGTTTAAAAATATTATTCATGATACACAGGTTGTAAACAACAAAGAATACTTAAACGGACATATAAAATACCTTTATAATTTGGGATTAAAATACCCATCTCTAGAAAGTAGAGTGTTGTATAATCAAATCACTTTTGCAGATACTTGTAATTTTAATAATGTTTATGTTTATCTTGTACCAAAATTACAAAAGAGCAATTCGGTAAAGGTTAATAATAATTTTGTCACAGATGCACAAAAACAATATATCGAATCTTTTGTAGATCCTATAAAACTAACCTCTTCTGAAGTAATTTATAGCGACCCTGTTTATATGGCCTTTAATTTAGGAATTTCTTTTCCTGTTGAAACACTTGATAAAGAAATTTACACCCAAACAAAATTAATAGTTGTAAAACAATTCGATTCCAGAATAAATGATGATGAGATAAAAAGTGTAATAAATAAAATATTTTTAAACTATTTTAATCCAAATAACACAACATTGCATCAAACTATAGATATTACAAAACTTAACAATTCCATTTCAGATGTAACTGGTGTTAAAAGTTTTTACACAAAAAGAATTACAGATGCGGGACGTACTACAGAAACGGACGGAATTAGTTTGCTGTATTGGAATAGTGTTTATGACAAAGAAGATATACACACATCAACACAAAATATAAACATGGAATATTTCCAATTCCCCTATCTCCACGATAGGGATAACTTTTTGGAGAGAATAGAAGTTGTTGTTGAAACGGTATAAACATGGCATGTGTATATATAAACCTCAGTGTAACAAACTTTACAGGCTTTCAGTCTCTGAGTACCTATACGCTTGAAGTTACACCTTTAACTTTTGTAGCAACCCTTTCTTCAAGCAGTCTACTCATAAGCGATCAAAAAGGTCTTTGGGAGTTTGGTGACGGAACCACATCCACAAGCTTAAGTACTACACATTATTACAATTGGCCAGGGATTTATAACGTTACATTTTACGCTTACGCTAGTTCAGGAGATGCTGTTCAAGGATGCCAAACATTTCAGGTAACCGCATTTAATTATGTGGGAGATTTTCTTAATGTAACTTACTTGGATGAGGATAAGATAGCATCGTACAATAGTGGACGTGTATCCGATCCTATTGCAATTACTCGATTTAATTCATGGCAATCGTATCCTTCTGTTTCAGCAACAGGATATACCCTAAACTTCTATTCAAGTGGAAGCAATTCAGATTTTCTTCAGTTGGATAATTATGTAAAAGATCCGTGGGCACATCTACAAGCGTATTTTTTCTTTGCACAAAAATTTGAAAATACTTTTGGTATTTTGAGTTCGGCGGTGACAACTGCTGATCCGATTTATGTGTATGTTTCAAATGGGCAAATTATCGAAAGTACCTACCCATTCGAGGGATCTACTCTGGCGGGAACAAGTGGAACCGCAACCGTATATTATATAGATCAAACACCCAAAACCCTAACATCTGAGCCCCCTGTTTTTGTTTTCGCAACCCTAGACTTGTCTCTATTTCCTTCAAAAGAAGATATTATAAATTCAAGTTTTACAAAAAACTTTTTCGAACTTCCTGTTTACAATTTCTCTTCGTTGGTTATTCCGATTAAAATCAGATATGATGCGGCAGAGGTGCTGACCATAACATCAAACGGAATAGACGGCGAAGGATATACGGATGATTCTTTCGCAATCAATCCTATAAAATGGCAAAATTACCCTATTTCATTTCTTGTAAAAATGAAAGATTCGCAAAATTATAGTACCAAACATTATCCAGCATTGACTATGGATAATACTGGTGATTTTTATGATTTGAGTTGTGGGTTGATTTCTGTGTGTGCACAACAATCAGTACCTGATGTGGAAATGTACAGAAATGATAGTGTTAAAAGAATTAACAGAACTGGAGGATTTTATCCAGGCTATTTAAAAAGTCCACATGCTTTGGAAAATGTGGCTCTGACAGCATCTGTCAGAATAAGTGATCCTGCCTATTTCGCAAAAGACTCGCCTTATGCTTGGTTGGGTCAGGGGCTGGATTCTTATTCAATAAGTCTAACATCAGACTCCGCCATTGCCTCGAAACTATATCGTTACAACAAATTTCGAGAATATGATTCTTGTCGAGATACAATTTCAGTACATTTGACAGGAACAAAATCATCCCCAACAATATTTTCCAATCTTCTTAAAAATCCTTTTGCAATGGCAGTAAGTCCTTCAGAAGATGATGCTGTCTGGTTAGCAGATTCAGATCAAGATAGAATATATAAAATAACAAAAGACGGAGACATAATTTTTGATATAAATTTATCAAATGCACCAAGAATTTATCCTGATGGAAGTATAGTTTATCAAAATTTTCAAGGACCTCTTTCAGGTGCAACACCTTCTTCGATTGCGTTGGACGGTCAAGCAAATTGTTGGGTGACATTATACACAGCTGGTTCTTGTCTAAGAATTCAACGAGACACAGGTTATATTGATGCGGAAGCTTATCCCCGTTATCCAGATGCCAATTTTTCAATTCTTAACACATTTAGCGCAGGTCCAATCGAATCATATTTGGGAATACCAATAGAAATTTTCTTGCAGTACACGACACCTGCGTTGAGTGGATTGTATGCAACTGAAGGAACGATTCTTCCAACCAGTATAGAAACAGATTTGGATAATAACATTTGGGTAACCTATTCAAATCCTCTCAAAGGCTATCTTATAAAATATAATACGAATGGGCAGTTTTTAGGTGCTAAAGAATTTCCCACATTGTTTAGTCCACAACAACTGCTTGTGGATCGAGACAACAATCTTTACATGACCCTAATGACCTATTTGAACAACAATTCTAGCATCACAAATCGAAACGATTTCTTGTACAAATACAATTCCACAACAGGAGATTTGTATGAAAATTATCCTCTTAGCGGATATAGCGGATTGGGACCTTTGGCTGTTGACAAGGATCAGTATGTTTATGCATCCTATAACAAACAAGACATTGTTCGGTTAAAAACCGGAACAGATGCTACCACATTTACAGTGGGAAGTGCCACCAATTTAACTAGCGAATATCAAAGCATAGAGGCGATTGCTTGTGATACAGAAAATATTCTGTGGGTTGTTCATAATTTCGATAAAAAAATATATCTGTACCCCATTCATAATCCAGTTGAACAGATAGCTGCGGGAGATTTGGGAAGAATAGATACAGATGATGTGTATCCCAATAACTTAAGAGCATACGGAGATTGGACAGGTATGCGGTGGATTAACAAATATTTTTACAACCAACGAACCCGTACAATAACAGGTCAAAGTGCAACATTTAACATATATCCTGTTAGTGGTTCTTATGGAATGGCAAAACAAAATGAAAGTTTTGATGCGATAGGAAATATAAAATCTTATGTATTACAAGAATCACTTTTAAGCAAAAATATATTATTTGATCAATTTCTTGGACCAATTGTTGGGGATAAAAATGATAAAATCAACTCATTGGGTAAGAGAATTTATGAAAAAATAGCCAATTTCGTATCAAATAATTCCGATTTGGATTCTAACGAACTGCATGCGCTACAAAACATGGAATCTGTTGTGGGAATTGATCTGAACAACTACAATTTCCCATTTCCTCCTGATTTGCAAAGATTGGTTAACATATTCTCTACCAAACTTTCATATTTTAGAGGAGTTCCGAATGAATTTTCCGAAAATTATGATAAAAAACAAACCATTTCAAACCCAAATTATGGAAGAAATTTAGGAACACAACTGGACTGGTTTACTGGAATTGTTCCACTATCTGGAAAGGTTGTTTTGTATGAAAAATTTGGAGAAGTGTATTCGGAAGGAATATTAACCAATTATGGTGTGTCACAAAATTCATTTCTGTCTGGTTCCACACTTATGGTGCATTTGAGCGATGTGAATAGTAATTGGGGGTGGCCTCTAGTTGTCGGGGATGGTGTAAGCGGAACTGAAGTTTCTCGATATTATGAAATATTCGAATATAAACAAGGAAGCAATCAGACTTTTTATAACAATCTTATTGATTGGGAAAGCGAAAACACAACAATATCGAAAAACATAAGCGGTTATGCTGACTGGTTCGATAATAACAACATAGTAGATAATATGATCAATTATCAATTGTGTTTGGGACTAGGACTATTGAGTTCCAGTAATTAATATCATGACAAACAGCGATAAAAGTTATATTCCAAACAATTCGGTTTTGAATCCTAACAACACTCAAGTGTCTGGGGATTTTAACAAACCATATAGTTTGATCGAATGGGTAAAAAATCTCAAAATAGTTAGTACAGATACTGTGGGGTATATCAATAGTTACAATCAGTATCTGAATGATTGGTTTGATCAGGTTAGCACAGATAAGATTGATAAAGTGCTGTTTGTTCGGTTGCAATACATCAATCTGTTGAAGGAGATTAGTTTAAAATACACCACACCAGATGAACAAAGATTTCTATCAAACATTAATCTGAATGATAACCAATCTTTAGATATAGCGATTCCATTTTTTACTAAAAAAATTAAAAAAATCTGTCAATATTATGCAAAAAATAGAGATAAATTAACTGGAGGAGTTTTGCAAGCAAATCTTCGAGGAAGCGATTATGGAATTGAAACTTTAATTAAAAAGGCAATTGTATCTATTTTAGAACAAAATGATTTCGAATCTACTGGATATATTTTACCCCCTCTCTCTTCTGTATTGCCTGATCTGCATATCAATATAGACGATTCGTATGATGTGCAGGAAAACTATTTTGACATAGAACCTGGTTCTGATTCTGCAAAGTATAATGTACAAGATCCTGAACGAAAGGAATTTTTTGGTTTGGATTCCACACCTGTCGATAGCAAATCAATTTATAATCTGAATGAGGCGATTATAGATGCAATAAAATCCTATCCATTTTTTCTCGAAGAATTGGGTTTTACAAATTTTACAGTCAATTTTCCTCTTTCAACTACAAATTATTCCTTTTTGGATTCTAGAGATTTTCAAAATTACGAAAACGATGCGAATCCTACGAATACAAATGTTTATAATTACAAAAAATTATACCAGCAAAATATGGGAAACAAAATGCTGGCGATTTCTGGTGATTCCATCAATACACTTTTAAGCTCGTATGTATTGATTCCAAATTTTCCTCATCAAAACATTTTAAACAGACGCTTTCCCACAATTGCCAACATTCCAGAAATATCCCAATCCAAGAGAGAAAAGTATTTGGGTAATTTTTTCACCAAAGACAATTTGGGAATATTATTTTGGAACACCTATAAAAAAACATACACAATTACGCCTTCTTTGTCAGGGGATGATGTTTTGCTCATACCCGATCCAGAAGTTGGAGCTAATGCCTCGGGATTGTCCCTAACAGACCATAGTCTGAGTTCTGTAAACTATTTGGTTGATTTGCAATGGAATCGTTACGATTGGTCAAACGACTATGCATTTGGTGGCATATATTCTGATCCAAAAATTCACAAGTTTTATCCATATACCAGTAAAACAGAAATATCCCAAGATAGTGATGAGGGTATTTCTCGTATAACAGATTACCAAGATTTTTGGAATGATAGAATTGTGTGGAAAAATAAAGATGTTTTTGATTTCAGTGGAGATGATTTTTATCCTTTGGATGATCGTACAAAATATCTATTGTACAATAAAGGAATTCTAACAAAATATAAAACAGATATTTTTGGAAACCATTACGGATTGTTTAAAATATCATTAAAAGAAGATTATACACAATCTGGTACAACTACCGCATATCCTTCCGCAACAAACACGTTTACAACAAATGTGACCCCCCTATGTTCTCTCTACAACAAACAAAATCTTCAACTAGGTACAGCTTTTGTAAGACTTTATGACGATACGCAAATACTTCCTCTCAGTTCTGCTTTGAGTGCAGTTTTTGTAAAATATCCAAATATTGTAAAAGACGAGTTGGAGAACTCAATTGTGGACTTGGATCTGATTTATAACACAATAATATTGGAAACAAAAAATTATATAGTTTTTGAAAAAATTAATTTTGATTACAAAACAGGAAAATTTGATGTTGTTTATACTACAAATTCATATTTTAAAAAGTATAATACAGATTCTCAGATAGAAAATTATTCAAATTTTTGGTATGATACAGATAGTAAGAATTTATTTGTAAACTTTTTAACTCTATTTTCAGAAAATTCTTCCACTAGCAAAAAAATAATATATCCTAGAATTTATATATCAAATATTGATAAAATAGATTTCAGAAAATTATATCCTCTAGAAGAAAATATACAAACGTTAAGTTCTTTCGTATTTAATTTAAGTTCGGAGAATTTTAATTTAAATTATAATGATAAAAGTGTAATGAACGTGAGTCACGAAGCTCAAATATTGGGTATTTTGGTGAAAGGATACAACAATACAGGAATACCCGTTTTACAAAATTACAAATTTACCAAGTCTTTTGATAGTATAAATCTTCAGCAACATTTGGTGTTTAAACCATGCGGATTCATTTATGATCGAAACTACAACGATGTGATAAAAAACCAATCAGTTCGACATATTGGGTTGGTTTCACAGATAGTAGCTAATCAAAAATCATTTAATAGTCTTGTTTGTTCCGTATCATCTCAAGATGTTTACAACTATTATTATGCATCTGCTGAAGATTTAACAATAAGCAATACGATATCTTCATTCGTTGTTTGTGATGAAACAATTACTAATATTTTCAATATAACCGCAGGAAATGTTGCGTTAAATCTGCGAGATGTGTACGGAACCCTAGTATACGATTTCTCTGGATCCAACGAATATTATTTTACATCAATAAACGATACCCTAACAGCCCAAGATGGAACTGATATATTTTCAATAACCTATGTGGCAAGTGGGCAACATGTTATTTTGCTAGAACCTAGATGACAATTAAATAATTATTATGCAATTTTCTCGATTATATAACGAAAAATCATTTGATAGTCGCCATGACATGGCTACTTCTCTGACCTTTTCAGTCTTCAATCCAGTTTCTGCATGTTCGGGGGGGATAAGTGTGGCTTTCTATGAAGATGCTCTTTCTTCACCTTATGGTGGAGGCTTGGAAGGTTCGTTGGGATATGCACCATACACAAGCCTATCTGCAAGCTCATTCACATCCCTAACGGCAAATTATGAAGGTCTTAAAGGTGGGCATTTTGGAGTTGGATTGGATATTAGTGGAGAATTTTCCAAAAAAGGCAATGGGCGAATCGATGGAGATTATAAAAATAATCCAAACACCATAGCTATCAGAGGTTCGGAAAATTCTGGCTATTCTCTCCTAACATACACGCAAAATCTATCCAATTTCTCAAACATCATTTTGGGGCAGAACTCAACTTCAGAGAACTCTGCAATAGATACAACCTTAAGATTTGTTCTGACCGAACACGGACGATTACTAAAGGTGGAACAGATGATTTCTCCAGATAATTTTAAATTGTTAACCCAAGCTTATGTGGATTTTAAAAAACAAACAGCTTACCGAATTGCTTGCAATATAGTTTGTCCAGAAGATAATACAATTTTCAAAATCAAAGAATTCAATTGCTATGGTTTTGAAAAGAATCTGGATTCCACATTAGATTCCACTTTTGGATCTTGTACACAATTCATCACACAAAACAGCGTAGGTCAATTCAAAAAGGTTTTTCTCGGATCAAATAATATTTTTTCTGAAAATTCTCCCAATAAATCTTTTAACAATTTTTTACTAACAACATCAAATACTAGTCCTTATGATTTTCGTCAAACCATAGTATATCCGTTGTGCGCAAATCACAAATTTTTAGATAGCGATTCAAATATACTAATCGCAAGAAATGAATCGGATTATTCTGTAGATGTGTATCGTAATTTGGGAAGAAATGTTGTTTATGAATATACCATAAACACTAATGGTGTTTCTGCTTTTGCCAATCACGGAAGTTTGGACAATAATTATCTGTTTCTCACAACTCTTTCTTCAATTGAAATTTATAAACGAACAGATTTTAATTGGAATTATTTTTCCAGTTTGAATGATCTTTCGGGAATTCCCACTAATTTAAAATTCAGAAACAATCAAGGAGTTGTTAGTTTTCAAGATGGTTCTGTTCAAATATTCGAAAGTACGGGAGCAGGTGATTACACGAACACATTCGTTTTAACAGGAATTTCAAATTCTTCTGAGGGATTTGGCCAATCTGTGGCAATCGGGGAGTATTTTGCCGCCATAGGAGCTCCCTATAAAAGTTGCACATACACTTCGGATGGTGCCGTTTTTGTTCTTTCTAAAGATACTTCAACAAACATATGGTCACAAATAGAAACTCTTTCTACAGGAGGCAATCCTTCTGCAAATTTCGGATCTGATGTGGCTATAAGTGGCGATATATTGGTAGCAACACGACCAGGCAATACAGTGTCTTTGAATGCAAATGCAGGACTAGTTGATGTCTACGAATACCAACCAAATTCTTCTTATATAAATTTAAAAAACACATATCCACCAATAACACCATCACTAAACTTACGTTTGGGATCTGATATTGACGTTTCAGGAAAAATTCTAGCATGTCGAACCACTAAAGGAATTGCAGTTTATAATTTAAATTGCCAACCAGCATATGTGCCAACTCCAATTATCCCCACATGTACCATACCTTTAATCAATCCCGCATCTATTGGATATGTACAAAAGATTGATTTGAGTGGGTATGTTCTAACAATCCAATGTCCTAAGCCACCAATAGTTCCTTTGAGTGCATATTGTGCTTTGGTTTCTGTTTTGGATGCAGGAATACCTTTGTATTCTATAAATGGATTCGATCCTCTTAGCCCAATCTATTGTGTATTAACAGGAGCACCCTAATGAGATACAATACAGCAACATTCATTCTCACCGCAACCGAAGATTTTGCCAACTACGGAACAATTGACGGCTATGTTTACAGAGATCCTATTTTTGATTATAATTTTTCATACACAAATACACTTTGTTCGGGGACGTTTGCATCTCTAAGCTCATATCCTGCTCTATCTGCTCTTCCCCTTTCAGCATATACAAACACTTCCAACTTCTCAGCATCTAACAATATTGTAATTCATCAATACCAACAAAACGAATTTCTAGTAACAGGTCCAGCTATTATAACATTTTCTCTATCTGGCGTGGATCAAACTCTGTATAAAATACAAAAAATATCTGCCAATTTAAATAATGTTTTAGTTGAAAAAAATATTGATTTACTCAATTCTAGTAGTTCTACTCTTAAAGAAATATCAGCTTTATATGAAACGGGTACAGATTTCATAACCAACCACGTTGCAACTATTAGCTGTTATCGAGAAAATTTTTATGTGGATGTGTTTAGTGTGAGTTTCGGAATAACTCAACCAAGCATAATCAACTCTTTACTAGATTATAAAATTTTAAATTATCAGCTTTTGGATGATAATAGAAACTATCTTCTCACTCTACAAGGGTCGTTTCTTAAGGATATTCACTATGGTGTGTTGGGAACGGGGGATTATCTCTTTGTCGCTCCTGTTATTATTAGACCAGAAGCTTTGCCACTTAGTTTTGCAATTACCATAACACCTTCTCTGACAACACAGCCAATATACCCAGTTATACCCCCTCTAACAGCATATTGTGCATTGCTTACCATCCTTAACAATGAATTGATGATAGGAGTCGATGTATTCAGCTCAACATATTTGGTTCCAATAAGTTGTGTAACTCCTATATATTAATAAATATTTTTATGCCTGTTAGAATTTTTGATGAAAACAATTGGTCCAATATGGAGGTTCAATATGCCCAAGACCCTGATTTAGATACAATTCAGCAAAAAATCTTTAGTGATTCTTGCATGAATTTTGTATACCCCGAATTCTTTACAAATACTTACGATCAGAAAAATAACAACTACTCAAGCATGGTACTCACTTCTGGGTTGAATTTTGACAATGTATTTCAAATAACAAATCCAGACACCACAGGAAATGGTTTTGTAACATATATTAGCAATGGCATAGGAAGTATCAAAGATACGGCACAACGATACTGGTCAATCGTACCATCCACATCCTCACGATTTTTAAACATATCCACATCCAACTTTTTTGCGGCTAAAAATCCCAATTATTATTTCGAATTGGATTTTCTTCCAGGAAATGTGTGCAGCATTTCTCACGAATATTACAATATCAAATATTATTTAAATTTAAATTTTCTAAACAATCAGGTTTATATGCTGTCTGCAAATCCAGACATTTTTACCCCTTCAAGCTTGTATCAACAAACATTTGAATACATTTATGATGAAGCAAACAACTCAATTGCATTTTTCTATAGAAAAAACAATAATGTTTACACTTTAACTAGACAAGCCTCTTCATTAGGTTTTGTGGCTCTTTCTGGAAGTGACATTCAACTCATGATTGATAATACATTCAATATTCTTCCCATTCGATTTAGTCTTTTAAACACATTATCCTCATTTTGGTTTGCCTACACAAGAGACTTGAACACCAACAATCTTTCAGTGGATTGTTCCCGTTCTAGTGACACAAAAACACAAATTGCTTTTCATTCAGAATATAACAATATAGTCTCTCCTCAAATACCTTATAACTTTTTAATTGAAAAAAACCAATTAACACAAAACTCACAAAATAATACCATAGGTATTGGTGATAAAAATGTCCGAGAATATGTTTCATTAAACACAGGTTCGAACCAAGAAAAGGGAAATTTGAAATTCTCTCAAAACTTTTTAGGAAAAATAAGTGAATATAATTTTGTTTCAGGAAAATTAAACTATTTTCATACACCCATAGCCATGGGAGAACATGATTTTATCAATATTAACGATTCATTTTTAGCAGAATCGGGAGCAATTTATTCAAATACTCCAGAATTTTCTGATAAACTTTGGAAAAAAACAGCTAATTACAAAAAAACATCAAATTTTGGAACTCCTAGAGGAGAGATAAATGGTACATGGCTATGTGCATGGTTGAGCGGTTCGTCCAATCCGAATGATAGACCAGTTTGGTACGACAGATATTTCTTTCCAGCAGTTACCACCAGACAATCAGCATTTTCCGCCAATGATGTGTTCAGTTACGAAAGTCATTACGATTGTGTGACAAACCAAGCACAAGCTCCTTCTGAAATTTTT
>Ga0181358_1000411_pt1 | contig 19070 bp, 6 predicted proteins | sample Fa13VDMM110SD_FD_130096 | JGI IMG/M metagenome (GOLD analysis project Ga0181358, IMG submission 130096) | Freshwater viral communities from Lake Michigan, USA - Fa13.VD.MM110.S.D | ecosystem: Environmental > Aquatic > Freshwater > Lake | place: USA: Michigan | collected 2013-09-24 | reverse complement strand
AGGAGGAAATGGTTATTGTAAAATAATCACACTATTATGAGATACGCAATAGTTAATAAAGAAACAAATAAAGTAATAAATGTTATAATTGGTTTTATTGATTTAGGTGGAAACTTTGAATTAGTAGAACTATCTGAAGATTCCCCAGTAAGTACTGGGTGGTCTTATGTTAATAAATCTTTTGTAGAAGGAGAATAATATGGAATCATTTTTAGGAAGTGTTTGGTTTGGTTGCTTTATGTTATTTGTTGGTTATGTAGCTGGCCATATCGTAAGTGTTGATAAGATCAAGACTTGGATCAAAGGCTGAATATGTCCGATAACAAGGATCTCATTAAACGCCTTAACGACCGTTTACTGAGCCAGCTGCTCTTAGACCTAGATGACCCCACCCGATGTACTCCGGGGCTTTATACGGTCATTAGAGGGCTTATAAACGACAATAGGGAGGTACTGGATGGTATCTCCCACGCTACGCTAGATGAGCTAGAAGCTAAGATGGCTTCCAAGGCTCCATTTAAATTTAAAGCAGCCAATGGCTGATAACAAGGAACTATGACATAATTGTTGTAGTTCTTATTATGGAGGATGTATGCAAGCACCACAAGAAATGGTTGAAGACTTTAGAAACCACCTATGGGCCTGTTTTAAGTACTTAGGTCTTGGAGAGCCAACACCATTACAATACGCTATGGCAGATCTAATGCAAACTGGACCAAGAGACTTCCAATTACAGGCTGGTCGTGGTGCAGGTAAGTCTGTAATCAATGCTTGCTTTGCTAGTTGGAGATTACTAACAAACCCAGATAGAACTATTATGGTTATATCTGCAACAACCCTAAGAGCAATTAACTTTATTGCTCAGGTAAGACAAATCTTAGAAGTTGTTCCATACTGCAACCATCTTAAACCAAAAGAGTTTGATAAAGATAGTGCATTCGGTTTTAATATTGGTTGTCGTACAGTATTCGGTCAGGATTTATCTTGCTATGCTAGAGGTATTACTGGTCAGATAACTGGTAGCCACGCCGATGATATTATTGTAGACGATGTTGAGATTGAAGAAAACGCAGATACTCCTTCAGCAAGAGAAAAACTTTTAAATAAGTTGGCTGAGTTAGAACAAATTAGAAACAATACACCAGATGGTTGTATTCGTATTCTAGGAACATATCAATCAACAGATAGTATTTATCTTAAATTATCTAACTCTTATCCTATTATAAAGTTTCCCGCAGTTATGCCAAATCCAGATGTTCCGGGTGAAATAGATAACTGTGCGGATTATATCCTAAAGTTGGAGCTAGAAGTAGGAGAATCAACACAACCAGAGAGATTCCCTATAGATGTACTTAAGTCTAGAGAAGCTAAGATTGGTCCAAGGTTATTTGCACTTCACTACAAACTAGATCCTACCCTTAGTGATAGAGCTAAGTATCCTCTTAAGTTAGAAGATTTAATAGTTATTGATGTTAATCCTGAAGTATTCCCTGAAAAGATTACTTGGGAAAAGCGTACTCCAAAAAAACAAATTGAATCGTTTGGTATTTCAGGAGATCTACTATATGAACCACAATGGATTAGCCCTAATTTTATACCGTATATGCAGACTGCAATGTTTGTTGACCCTAGTGGCCGTGGATCAGATGAAACAGCTATTTGCATTGCGTCATTTATCAATGGCTATGTCATCGTACATGAATTGCTTGGTATGCAAGGAGGATACGAAGAAGTCTTATTAAAGAAAATTGCTAAGTTAGCTTATCAATATGATATTAATTTAATTAGAGTTGAGGCTAACTTCGGCGATGCTATGTATTGTAATCTACTAAGACCAATCGTATCTCAGATATGTGGACAAATTGCTATTGAAGACTTTAGAGTTAGTGGTTCTAAAGAAGAAAGAATTATAAGAACTTTAGAACCAATAATGGCAGTTCATAAATTAATCTTTAATACAAAAGCAATTAAAGATCAAGAAAATCAAAAACAAATAACAAGAATAACAAGCCGTCGTGGTAGTCTTAAACACGACGATAGAGTTGATATTCTATCTAGTGCTGTTGCTTACTGGCAGGATTCTTTATCACTTGATGCTGATTCTCAAATACAAAAGAATAAGCAAGAAGAATATAAACAACAGATTAAAGACTGGATGAGTAATAAGAGATCAATAGGAATTCTAGGTGATAGACTTAGTGGAGCTATTTTATTAAATGGTTCTGATCAATATAATAAAAAGAATTTCCATAGAGTTTTAAATGGGAGGTTTAAGAAACCATGAGTATGTTACAAGTTGGCGCGTTGATGGGTGGCCTTTCAATGGCTCAATCACTAATGCAGGGTTTTGGTGCTTCTAGTCAAGCACAAGCACAACAAAAACAAGCACAGATGCAAGCAGAAAATGCAAATTTTCAAAGACGCTGGCAAATTGATGCTAGTAATAGAAATATTACAAAAGCCAATCTTGCAAAAGCCATTCAAAATAAACAAATAGAACGAACTTCTTTATCTGAAAGAGCTATTCAAGAAGTTTATCAAAAATTTGGATTTGATAACTCTAAGAGTCAATACAGTAAACAAACCAATCAAGTTAATTCAGCTCTATTATCTAGTATATCTGGTAGAAACATATCAGCATCCTCTGGAACAGCAAGAGCTTTATTAAGACAGAATATGATGAATGCATCAACTAATATGGCTAACCTTAGAATTACTGACATGAATAAACGAAGAGATATTAATACAGCATATCAGAATAGATTAAATCAAAGAGATTTTAATTATCAAGAACTTCAGATATTTATGCCCGGTGATACTTCAACTATTAGCGGTACACCTACTGCACAGATTCTTGCTAGCGGTGCTCTTAGTGGTTTACAAGCTGGTATTGGTGCTGGTTTAATGTATGGTAAAGATAGTCCATTAAGAGGATAATTAAATGAAAGAAGACCTATACAATAAACTACAGCAAATAGCTAGTGGTAGACAATATACTGAATCTACTAATATTGAAAATGTTTCTGAAATTAGATCTAAAGATTTAAAAAAGAAACTAAATAATATTACTGATAGTATTAAGAAAATGTATCCAACAAAACCAAAAAAAGTTTTTGAAACTTGGAAGCAAGCTACCAAAGATTTTCCATTACCAACTAAATCATTTAAAGAAGATTACTGGAAAGAATATCTTAATTTATCTCCAGATGGTCCAGATAAAGAAAAACAAAAACTAATAACTAATACTGAACTAGAACTTCAGATGTTAGAAAGTCCAACTGAAAAAGAACATTATTTAAGAGATAAAGTATCTAAATGGCCAGAGTGGTTAGTAAATGAATTTAAAGATGATATTCAAAACCTATCAGCAAGAAACTCAATTACAAATCTAAATAAATCTAAACAAGTCTATAAAGATGATCTATCAAAAAGACTTGGTTCTATTTCAAACAAAGAGTTAGATGCTGATGTATCAGAAGAATCACATATTGATGATTTGCTTAAGCTAGAAAAGATGAACCTAATGGATGTTGCAGATTCATTTAACGGTCGTTTTGGTGTAGTAGATAAGGCTGGTGCTTTTGTACCAGCTTTTGATTTACAAGATAGAGCACAGGTATTTGAAAACGATCCTTATGGAACTCCATCCTTAGGCGAACAAACTATGGTAGATGAACTTGCTCCAGATTTCATTAGAAATTTTGTTAAAGGAAATCTATCAAATCAAAGAGCAAAGATTAATTTAGATAATAAAGCATCAGAAGGCGTAGCTAAGATGATGCTTGAAACTGGATCACTAACACCAGATAAATGGGGTGAAGCATTTTCAATGTTCTCAAAACCAGAATATCAAACACTTATTGAGCAGGGTCTTAAAGGTGAAATTAATTCTGGTAGAGTTAAGAATGATGAAGATTTAGTTAAAACTATTTATATGGCAATGAATCAATATAAAGACTTACTAGGAGAATCAACAGATGCCACCAACCCCTGAGCAATTAATAATTGAACAAAGTAATCAAATAGTACAAGCACCACAAGTACAAGAAACTATTGTAAAACCAACAGTTGTAGAAGAAGCTCAGGTTTCAATGCCAGCACCAAATAACTGGATTGGCCAAATTGATTACGGAATGGATTGGTATGGCGTAGGTGCAAAAGCATTCAATGTAGCACAAAGCGTTTATACAAATGTTCTTGATTATAATGTAAGAAAAACCGTAGGTCAAATTAGTGATCTCCAGTATGATCTAAGAACTAAGATGAGAAATACATATGCTGAGTCATTCAATGTACCAAAAAACATGGTAGAACGACCAGAAGCTGTAGATTATAATTCAGCATTTACTAAAGCAAAACCATTTGAACAAGAATATAAAGATAAAACAAATGAATTTATTGGTATCAAAGATTCAGATGGAAATCTAACTGATGTTTTTGCAGAAGATTATGATCTTTCTGGTTTAGGTACTAAATATATGGAAGTTGTTGATATTGCTAGAAAAGGGTTATATGATATTTCAGCAGACTCAGAAAGAGTTCAAAAGGATCTTTTAGAAACAACAAAGAAACAGTTTGAAAGAGGTAGAAGTTATTCTACTTGGATGGAAGGTAATTATGTAACCGCAAAAGCTTTAGAAACCTTACCAGTCTATGAAACTTCAAATGGAAATGCTCCACTTAATCCAGTATTACCAGCAAGTGTACTTTTACAGGCTGAGAAAAATAATGCAGTTACAGCTAATGGACAACCAGTAATACTAAAAGATCAAAATAATAACTATAGTATTAATCCAAGTGCGTCTGAAACGGACAAAATAAACGCTCTTGGTGAGACTGGATATAAACTTATAATTGGATCAGATGCAGTAGTAGCTATGGGTGCTAGAGGAACAAACCTGCCACCAGAATTTAAAGAAAAAGTAGAAACTATTCTTAAATCAAATAATGTAAGTGTTCAACAAGCAATTTGGTTACAAGAACATTTAAAGTATACTTCACCAGAAAAACTAAAAGAACTTAGTATTAAAGGACAGGATTTTTCTCCTTTAGAAAAAGCTAAATTATATGTTGCGTGGACAAAAGCTGGTGGTAATACACCAATGCAAGAAGAATTAAATCCACAGTCCTATACCACAATGATTACTGGTGTAACTAATCCAGCTGCTCTTAGAATGGAAGCAATTCTAAAAAAAGTAACTGGACTTACACCAACAAATGAAGATACTGCTTTATTTGGTCCAAAAAACTCATTAACAACTTATTATGAAGCATCAAAACAGATCTTTAAAAATATGTATAAAGATTCTCTTAATGAAGCAGAACTAAATGCTATTACCGCAAATGATGCTTCTTTTACTAACTACCTAAATCAAAATCCAAATATAATTCCATATTTAGGAAATGCTTTACTAATGTACGATGTAACTTTAACACAAGGTTTATCTAGTGAAGAAGCACAAAGGGGTATAGATATTAATTTTTCTGGTATGGCTATTAAAGACGATGCTGGTAGATTATTTATACCAAGAAATCAAAACTATATTCAATTAGGTGGATATAAAACTAAGACAAATACTTTTATTGAAAATAGACGAGTAGAAAAACTAAACAATCCGTCTGTTTTTGTAGACGAAAAAACAGTAGCTGATCTTGAAACAAAATCACCACAACAATTAGCTTTTACTGTTGGTTATTTAAATACAAGCACAGATGAAACACAAATTGCACCAATACTAAACGCAATTGATTCTAGTTTTATTCCAACAGATTCTTTATTAACACCTGAAGATAGAGTTTCTTTAATTACTTCAGCTAAAGCAAGAACAGAATTCTCTGGAGATAGCAACTCAAAAACTGGTGTTGTAAGAGGTCAGTCTATTTCTGAAGGACCAACACTAACAGAAACACTACGAGTAGGGGTTGCTACACAACCATCAGTATTAAAGTTCTTTAATAATGGTAGAATGCCAGCAACAAAAGAAGAAGCAATTAGGGTTGCCTCTGTAGCATATCAATCATTAGGCCCAACAGAAACTTGGGGTTGGTCACATAAACAAAGAACAGAAGACGATCAATTAACTAATAGTCAAAATGGTGGTTTAGTTTTTGGTTTAACTAGCCTACCAGTAGTAGTCAATGGAGAAGAAAAAGATCTGTTAAAAGAAAAAGCTATTGTTTCTCCATCAAACGCTTCTTATGTTACATTCCAAGATCCAACAAGAGGATATGTAACAATGTTACCAAGTAGTTTTATTTCAGATCCACGCTTTGAAGAACACTATGCCAAAGCACTTGGAAAACTAGTTTCTGGGCAAAGACCAATTCCAATTGAAGTTGATGATGGTACAACACCAACAACAAATAAAGAAATATCTGGCTTTGCCGCTGCCGCTTATTATTTAGCACAGACTAAAGAACAAGGTTCTGGTTTTGCTATTAATGAAATGGCACAAGCTCTAACAGCAACAGAAATTAGAACTCTTAGCGAAGAAATTACACCAGAGCAAGCAAATACAGCTTTAAGAGATCCTAGAATTATTAATAGAGTTGCTGCTATTCTAAAAAGTAATTTCAATACAGATGAAAATACTTCTAAAGAAATTCTTCATAACATTTTAACAAATGATGATCTATCCTCGTTTATTCAAGAATATGATATTAATCAAGATGGTAAAATGCAAAAAATTGATTTAATGGCTAGTCTATATGTAGCAACTCTTGGTTATAAAAATAATAAAACATATAGAGAAGGTACTCAAGATGTATACCCAAATCCATTAGTATCTTTATTCTGGGGTATGTCTCTACAAAACGAACAACCAATGAATCAAACAAGTAGGTTTAGTTATACTGCTGGTTATGAAAAACCAGTAGATATGACTAGTCTAGAATACACTAAGAGTCTTAGTCCATCGGTTGATTTTGTTCTTTCTGGACAAGAAAAACAATTAAGAAAAAATATTGAAGAAAACAAAATAAAAATTATTCCTTATGATGGAAACCCTTCTAGTAAAAATAATATAAAGTTTGATAAAAACTTTGATACTGTATTATCAAAAGAAAATGAAAATAAGTTTCAAGTTTGGGCTTTTAATAACATAAATAAAGATATTTATAATTATTTAGAAGATAAAGGTCAGTATGATTACGATTATAGAGGTGCTTGGTTGTCTGGGTTAACGCCAGATAAAACTGGACATTGGCAAGATACATTTAAAAAACCAAGCCATCCAACATTCTCTACAGACTCTATTTATTCAAAATTAAGACCAGATTTAGCAGGACAATGGTTTGAAAAACCAGAAGATAATAAGTATCCAGATGGTGCTTATATAGATGAAAATACTGGTCAATACTATATTAGAAAAAATAAACAAACATCTCCCGGAACTGTTAGTGATAAACCATATATTAACTTAATTTCTGAATTTGAAGGAATGAAAACCGATGCTTATTGGGATGATACTGGAAAGGTATGGACAATAGGTAAAGGTACAACTACTTATAGAGATGGAACTCCAGTTAAAAAGGGAGATAAGATTTCTAAAGAAGAAGCTAATAATTTAATGCAAGATTTTATAGATACTAAAGTTATTCCAAAGTTAGAATCAACTATTCCAACTTGGAATGAAATGAATCCTAACCAACAAGCAGCATTAATCTCATTTGCCTATAATGTCGGCCCTAGTTTTTATGGTCGTAAAGGATTTGAAACACTAACCGAAGCAGTATCTTCAGTCAATAACTTTAAGAATGTCCCAGCAGCCTTACGACTCTATAATAAGTCTGGTGGTAAGAAACTAAAAGGTTTAGTACGAAGAAGAAACGCTGAAGCTAATCTTTGGCAAAACTAACTATAATCTACTTATTCATGGCACTTAAGTCCCCAGAAAGGTAATACTCAATGTATAATCAGTTTACTAATTCACAATATCCTAACTTTGCTACAGCCTATAACGCTCCAATTTACGGAGCTTCAGATCCACATGTTGTATATACTGCAACACAACCAGTAAATTTCTTTAGAAGTTTCTTTTCAAATGTTGGTGGAGCAGAATATGCTCGTACTGGTGTACTACCAAGCCTAACTCTTGAAGAGATTAATAACTCAGCTAATTGGTCAACTAAACCATATCAAGATGATTTTGATACTTTCCAAAGATTACAATATCTAGCACAGGGTGGTAATGCTGGTCTTATTGGTAGAGATGTAGACAGATACGCTCAACAAAGAGCTATCTTAGGTTATGGAGCAAACCCATATTACAGAATTAATAAGCAGATTGTAGAAAACCTTGGACCAACAGAACTGCAAAAACTAGGTGGAAAGGATTATGTTTTAGAAACACTAAAGCAAGAGATTCCAGATGCAGTTACTGATCCAGAAACTGGAGAAGAATACTATGTTGATGCTAAAGGAAAAAGAACACCAAAAATGGCTGGAGCTACTCCGGCACTAAAACTGGGTGATCAATTTGTAGCAAAAGAACGATTAGATTCTCTTGGTAAGTTGATGTTACAACAAGGCACAAATGAAAGAATTCAAGAGTCACTAGAGGGAGAAGGTAGCTTACCATCTTTAGTTTTAAAGAAAGTATTTGATATTCCTTCATTAGCTGGCGAATCCGAAATAGAACTAGAAACCAAAAAGGTACTTGGAGATGCTTCTTTAGCTTACTATGAAAGCATGGCTAATCCATTCAATAGTGCTGGTATTGGAAAAGATATTGAAGATTATGTTAACTACCAAACCGAAGAAGAAAAGAAGTTTGGCTTTGATGGAGTTAAGTGGTTTAATGAAAATATTAATCCAGAAGTTGTTCCATACTTAGCACAAAAGGGTATTACTTCTGATAGTATTATTGGTGTTGGAGGAGCAAGAAAAGCTCTTTCTATTATTCAAATGAAGCTAGCAGAAAACACCATTCAAGAAAGAATGGAAGCTTATTCATCTAGTTCTAGTTGGACAAAGACTAATATCCTAACAACAGCAGCCTATGGCCTTCCTACAATGATGTTAAATGATCCAGACATGGCAGTAACATTAGGAGTAGCCATAGCTACTGCTGGTGCTGGCTTGGTTGCAAAAGGTTCTCTAGCGGCTTTACAAGGAATCTCTAAGAGTGCTTCACTAGCTAATAATATTAAAACACTTAGTAGTACTATTAATAAATCAAAAGCATTATCAGCAGCAAAAGGTTTATATAGTCTATCAATGGGCGATCTACCACTATGGTTTAAAAACTATAGTTCTTTTCAAAAAGTAAGCCTTGGTGCTGGTATTGCTGGTTTAACAAATGCTGGTGCTAGTATAAGAGATCAACAAAATAGAATTGCTTTTGCTTCTACTGCGCTTTATAACGAACTTCAAGATGATTTTAGTTATTCAGAATTGGGAACAGCTTTACTTATGGGTGCTGCATTCGGCGGCCTTATTGGTACAGTAGCACACATAGGCGGTAGAGAATATAAAGTAAAAGAAAATGGTAGATTACAGAATGCTAGTGGTTTAGATAAGAGTCTTATTGGCCCAACCCCAGAACACAGAGCAATGCTTGATGCTGGTCTAAAAGCAGCACAAGAAGAAAACTCAACTGTAAATGTTGAAAGACCAAAGGATATTTTAACTGGAACTGGTGAAGAAGTAGTAGATGATACAGTTGAAGTAGTAGACCAAACTGGAAAAAGAATAAGAGTAAAACAAGAAGACATTGCTAAGATTACAGAAGTAGAAACTGAAAAAGTATTATCTGGTGAGTATCGAAGAGTTCGTAATACAGCAACCAAAGAAGATATTCTTGTTAGACAGTCTACAATTGATGCTATTAAAGGAAAAGAAAAATCAAACATTGTTCCTGAAGAAGCTCCACTAGCCAATGAAGAACAGCATGTAATTAGAACAACTGAGTTTACTGATGCAGCTGATGTAGCTAGAAAAGCAGGAGAAGCTGATGGTCTAGCTTCATTACATGACTCAACCGTATTTAATAGAGCTACTGGAGAAACAGATAATAACTTTGCTACTAGATTAATTAATGCAGATCAGGTTAATACCGCTGGAGATGTTCTTAGATTAGTATCCAAACCAAAGGATGAACCAAGAGGTCTTCTAAATAAACTAGTAGCTATTAAGAGATCAACTCAAGAAGCTAAAAAATTAATATCAACTACTCCTCACAATAAACCAAAAGAATGGGTTGCTGCTAGAATTAAAGAACTAGATAAGTTTGAAGCAGAAGAACTAGACGCTAAGATTCAAAAGGTAATGGATGCATCTACTAACTCTGCTTTCCAAAAACTTCCTCCTGCAACAAAACAAAGTATGACAAAGTTTGTTATTGAACACTCAGGTAAAACTGATGATGAAATTAATAAACTTATTAAGAATTCTTCTTTTAAAGCAAATGAAAAGAAGATGCTTAAGACAAGACTACTAGAAAAGAAAACAACAAGATCTATGTTGGATGAAGTCTTGGCTGATGAGCAACTTAGTCCATCATCAAGAAAAATTTTAACAAGTCTATTAGGAACACCAGAAAACCTTAGTTTGCTTGAAAGAAATAAAGCTACAAAATCTTTTAGAAAAGAAGGATACTTTAGACAAACAGCAAGAAAGAGTGTTGTTAATATTTACGATAATATTAAAGATGGTTTAATAAACTCACTTGACATGTTTATTGGATCTGAGAAACAACTTGCAAAACAAAACATTGAAGCAACACTTTCTCTAATTAGAGCATCTTTAGCAAATCTTAATTTAATTGATAGTCCAAATAGAAGGATTGTTTATAAGTTTGAAAAACTATCAGAAGCTACACTTGGTCAAGCTTCAATGAGTCCAGACGGTAAACAATTAACAATTACTATTAATAATTCTGTTGTGTTTAAAGCACTTAGATCAACTGATCAAGCTAGTATTACAACCTTAACACATTTAATGCTACACGAACTAGGTCATACCTATGCTTATTTAGCTACACCAGAACAAGTACTTAGACTTGCTTATTCCTATAGTACTATTGTTGATCCAGCTCTACACGATGCTATTGTTAAGATTACTAGATCACTTAGTGGAAGAGAATCTGATCTTTATTCAGTAGCTAATCCATCTGAGTTCTTTGCTAATTACTTTGCTAATAAGAATATGACTATTGCAATGACAGCAGCAGAAAACGCTAGACTTAGTATTCTTGGTTCTTTTGTACGATATGTTCAAGATGTATTTGATGGTTTAGTATCTGATTTAAATATGAATAGAGATACTAAGATTCTACTAAAAAAAATTAATACAGAACTTTCAAATCTAGTAGATGATATTGGTTCACTAAGAGATATGTTTAGTCCAGATATGGTTGATATTGCTCAAGCAGATAAAAAGATAAGTACTTTAATATATAAATCTTCTTATTATTATGGAACAAAAACACTAGAAGAATTTAAAAATAATATAAGAAAAGCTTGGTTTTCAGGTTCTAGTGAACTAGTAAAGCTAAAAGACGATATTAAATCAGCGTTAGCTGATATAGCACAACCACAATCCGCTGATAAATTAGATTTAATAGTAGATAATATTATACTAGAACCAGAAAGATTACTTGCAAATCTTTTTAGTATATCATCAACTCAAGATATAAAAATTAATGATATTCAAAATATATTTAACGCAGCTGAAGTAACTTCTACACAAATTAATCTATTAAGATATATTGCAAATTATGGTTTGGGTGAACAAGCAATTAAAGCACTAAACCCACAAGAAATAAAAGAATTTATTGCAACTTCTGGAACTATGATTACTCCAGTTATTTATAAAACATTTGCTGGAAGATTATTCTTAAACGATAATGTAATGAGTAAGTTAAATTACATTAATAATCTTGCTAATAAAGCTAATAAAAAACAACGAATACAACAGAATGTATTTATAACTAAAAGTAAATTTGAAGTAACTAGACCTGTTTTTGACAACGGTTTAGAAGGTACTAATAGAATAATTTATCATAGTGGAACATTTGATCATACAGCATCTACTCCACTATTCCTACATACAGGAACACTAAAAGCAGCGTTTGATAGAACAGCGTGGATACTTGATTCTTCTGGACCATCATCTGGAGATTATAAAATGACAGCATTTGAAATTAATGAAAATGCTAATGTCATTGAAATGATTGATGGTCTATCTGGACACACATCAATTGAAAATTATTTTAGAGATATTAATGATAACTTACTATTACAAGATACACCAATTGATGTCTTCTTATCTACTGTTGTTTCTAGTAAAAAACAAGCAGACGAAATTATAAAAAGACTTGATGCTTTATATAAAAAAGAAAGAACGCAAAAGTATGAAGGAAAACCAGCCGGAGCTACTATTGGTGTAGATACCGATAAAATCAGTAACTTTGAAGACTTTAAAAAAATTCTAGTAGATGCTGGTATTGATATTATTAGATATAGAAATAGAGGAGAAGATATTGGCTCTACTTCTTATGTTATTATTAATCCAGAAAAAGTAACTGTAAAAGCTGTTGGATATAAGCAAGGAGTTCTATTAAAAGATAAATGGGGTTGGGTAGATACTCAAGGAAATCCTGTTGATTCATTTACTAGTGATGTTACTACTCCATTCTATTCTAGTGCTCAAGATATTCAAGATCTAGTTACAATTCTACCAAACCTAAAGTCATTTATAGCTGACTTTGCTGAAGCAGTAGAAGAACCAGTACTAGAAAAGTTTACTCCAACTAGTTTTACAGAAGTAACACCAGAAAATAAAGAAACTTTACAACAACAAGTTAATAACCTTATTTCTAATATATTAGTTAATAATAAGTTTAAAAAATCAATAGCAGCTAATATTTCAAAGTATGTTAAAAACTTTCAAAAAGTTTCTGTTGATGAAGTAGATGACTTACTAAGTGAAGTCTTAATTGCTTCTCAGAAACAAATTGATAAGAATAAAATACCAAATATTCTTACAGTTTCTACTGAAAAAGAACTAAACAATTTATTAACTGGTTTTAAAAAGAAGAGACAATTAAAAGAATTTAGAGAACAAACTAAGGACGGTAAGGTAGTCTCTTATGATTCATTTAAAGATCCAACAGCAGTTCTAGGAGAAGACCGTAGTGATGCTGGTATGGATACTGATATTAGCCAGTTAGCTACTACTGAAATGTGGCAAGCAAAATTTAGTGCATTTCAAAAATGGTTGTTTAGCGGCAATGGAAGTATGACAGATGAAAATGTTTTTGTAATGGCCCTTCTAAATGCAAGGTTTGATGGTGGTAGAGTTAGAAGTACTAAAGCAGGTCAATTACCCAACTTACCAAAGGGCGCAGCTGAAAGAGTTTTCTTAGAGCTTCATCCTGAAGATGCAGATGCTTTTAAAGTAGCTAAAGAAACTAACGATGAAGAAACACTATTAGCTATAGATAAAAAAATTGACAACTGGGCTAAAAATACAAATAAACGAACAAAGAAATTGCTTAAGGAATTCGAAGAACTAGATAGTAAACAAAAACCAAGAACCTCTGAAGCAGTTCTATTCGATAGTATTCAAGAAAAAGCACTGTCTGATGATAGACCACTACAAGCAATTGTTGAAGAAAAAGCTGCTAATATTGAAGCAGATAACAAACAAACAGCAGAAACAAACAATACCATTAAAACACCAGAAGCTGAGGTTGAAGTTTCTTTCCCTGTTATTCGTGGTATTGGAGATAGTAGTGCTTTTATTTCTAGTGACTGGGATGGTAATATGGATTCCTTTAAACTAGGTCTTCTATTTACAAACGAGAAAAAAGCAGCTGGAGTTAGAAAGAATTCCAAGTCTCCATATACAGTACGAGTAGAACTAGATAAGAGTAAAGTATTTAGATTAGCTATTGATCCAAAAGAAAATAAGTCTATTCTTGATTCAATTAAAGAAGTACCAGATGTTCTTTTAAGAACTGCTGGTATTAATAAAGATAAATTTAAAATCGTTTTAGATATTATTAAAGAAGGTCACTCAGAAGAAGAAGCTTTACGAGTAGTTTTAGCTAGTCTTTATAATGCTAAGTTTACTGCTATTGAAATAGTTGAGAAATCTGGCAAGTTAGTTGGACATATTCCAACAAATGAAAAGCATATTAAAGTTATAAAAACTATTGAACATGCTGCACTAGAAACAGCAGAAAAACTAAAACCAGAAGAATCACCATTAAAAGATCCTCCAGAATCAACTGTTAATCCAAAGAAATTACCAGTAGAAACTAAAAACGGAGAACCAGTTATTCCAGAGACACGGGTATTAAATAAAGAGTCTGATGTTGCTAATATTAGTGAAGAAGAAAGATTTGTTCATGGTGTTCTTAATGCAAAAGAAACATTAAGAGATAACGGAACAACACCAAAGATTGTTAAACTAGCTTTGGGTAAGTTCTATAAAGCAGCAAAAGAACTAAGAGAAAATATTGGAGTAAACCTAACTGGTATTCCAGAAGACTTTAAAGTACTATTGTATCGAGTTGTACGAGCTGCTGAAATGATTGCAGACGAAAACAAAACAAGATTTGGCGAAGCATATGAAGTACTTAATAATGAATTCTGGACAATCTTCGATAGAGAGCTTTCAAAAGAAATAGTTGCTAGAGGTGTTCCAGAAGAAAAAATTACTGTAAGAACTATTGATGATATTGTTGAATTTGCTCATGCTAAGATTAATGAAAATATTAAACTTAGAAATGAAAGAAATAAAACAAATCTACCAGAGTTCTTAAAGCCTTTATCTGTAAATGATTTTAATTTTGCTTCTAGCAAAGTAACAAACAAATATCCTGATCTAGTATCTTTTAAGAAGGATAGTCTTGCAGAAACAATGGATAAGCGTGCTGAAAAGGCTATGAGAGAAGAACCAAAATCAGCAATAACAAAAGAAGAAGTTAATATTTCTGATGATGAAATTAAAAATAAAGTACTAGGTTCTATTAACAATTCACCAAAAGATAATACTCTTTTATTAAGAGAAGGCAATCTAATTGGATGGATTTTTGGTGGAAGCGAACGCTCTTCTAGAAACTGGTGGAGAAAGTTAATGACCACAACAGCTAACTTTATTGAAGCAAGAACTGGTGTAGGTTCTACTACCAGATCCTTGTCCAATATAGTTAGAACAGTCTCTGCCTTTGCTGATAAGAGTAAAGCACATGTTCATAATCTAGTAGCTGGTGGTAAGAATGCTATTAAGTCATGGGAGCAATGTTCACATGAAGCATATCGCATGACCACTAAACTAAGAGATAATACTTTTACTTTAGCTAAATCAGTAGGTAGTGAAAAGATTTATTCTTTAATTTCTATTGAGATTATGAAATCATTTGCTACTAAAAAAGCACTTAATAGAGTTGATATTGAAGCAGCAATTAAAACCTTAATACCAAATCCAAGTAAAGAGTTTGTAGATACTGTAATGCTTAATACAAAAAATCTTTATGATTCAGTTGTAGAAATCAATACAAATCTAATTAACCTTGAAAACGAAACAAACTTTATTAGTCTACTTGATAAGCAGGGTAATCCTGTTAAACCAACTGAGTATTTCCCAATTACTTTTGTTGGTGAAAAAGTAACACAAGATAACTTTGATTCTGTTATTCAGGAAATGGTTAAAGTCAGAAGAGCTACTTTAATTGCTTCTGATGAACTAGATACTACCGTTATGTTATCAATGGGTTGGTTATATAACAAAGAAGGTAACATTCTAAATAAAGGTAGAAAACTAGAAGGAAGACAACAACACTTCTTGGATGAAGCTAATTTTGATAAACAAACTTTAATCAACCTAGAAGTCGAAAGATATCCAGCAAACAGCATGGCAGATACATTCATAGAGATGAATGGAGAATCCAGTAAGAAGCACTTTACATATGTTGATCAAAATACTGGTGAATTAGTTGTTTGCAGAATACCAGAAAAGAAACTAGATCTATCTGTATCTGATCTAGCTAAGTATAACGAAGTAGTAAACGGTAGTACTAAGTATAATGGAAAGCAATGGAAACTAAACGACTACGGTAATAAGAATGTCGTAGATGTAATGATGACTGATCTTCTTAACGCTAAACTATATCGTGGAAGATTTAGTTCATATCTTGCACCAAAGAATGCTAATCCAATGAATCCAATGCTATCCCTAAAGGATAAGACAAGATTAGAACACGGCACATATATTGAAAATCTTTCATGGGATGAAATCATGTCAAGTAAGGTTCTACAAGATATAGTAAGAAGCGATCCTTTAGAAGCTTATGGTAACTTTGTAAAATCTCGTGGATTTGAATTACTTGTCCAAAAAGAAGTTGATAGACTAACTGGTACTACTGGTGTACGCTTCAGTAAGTTTATGGAAATTCTAAAAGAACAAGCTCTTAGTGATGCTAGTGCCTTAAATGGCGAAGAGGGTATTAAGCATGTACAAGCAGGCTTTACCAGACTATCAGAAGATTATCTAGCTTACCAAGGAAGAATTGGATCAGTACATTCTAGCTATAACTCTACCAGAGGCGAGCTAGTAGAGATGGGTCTTAACTTAGTTAAGGGTATTAGTGGTACTATTTGGGGTATTACTGGCAGCGCAGAACCAGCAACACACTTACTACTATCTCCATTTACAGTAGGTCCAGTACAGTCTGTTAAGAATATTTGGGAAACTGTAAGAATATTAATTGGAGATAAACGATTCTCTGTAGGTGCAGCACTAACTGATGATATGAGAGAAACACAATTCTTTATTGACTTAGTTCGTTCTGACATGGAAGATCGTATCTTAAATATTGATGGAAACGGTGTACCTAAGTTAACCAAATACTTTGATAGAGTATCAGCAACAAGAAAAGATTCTCGTTTTGGTATTGCTAGCGATTTAACAGATTGGTTTGGTAATGTAGGTGTAGAAATTGGTTCATCTAGATATACTACATTCCTAGCTCGTAAGTTTGCTATGCAAAGATTCAGTAAACGATTTGCAACATTCATTAATAATGGAGCAGCAGAAAAACTGTTTACCAAGTTAAACGAACCAGCAACATTCCGTACAATGAAAACATTGGAAGAAGCTTCTATCTCAGATCCAAAAGCAGCTAAAGAACTTACTAGAATGTTCAAGGAACTAAGTAGAGAAGCTGGCTTTGGTGGTAGATGGGATATTGCTATTGCCATGAATAAGTATGGTGTTAATACCGTAGAAAAGATTGCAGCACTAAAAGCAGCATTCAATAAACTAGGTAAGCAATATTCAGTTAATGGTTTAGTTAATTGGTCAGAGCTAAGAGCATTGTTTGACGAGCATTCAAATACCCCAGTTCTAACTGGAATTGATCCAAAGATTGGTAAAGCTGCTTATGAGTCATTTATCTTTGCTTGTGAAACATTAACTACAACCGAAGGTGCTATTTCATCTAGCCGTGGTCTTAACCGAGAACTTAGTTTAGAAGCAAGAACACCAATGGGTCGCTTAATGAAGAGCCTGTTGGGTTGGTCACAGAGCTTCTATAACAATGTGCTAGGTAATTATGGTGGAATGACAGCAGCAACTGTTATGGGAAGCCTTATTATGTATTCTGGTTTAACAGCAGTTTCTGATCTACTAAAGGAATGGCTACAGGGTAGAGATGTTAAGGATATCACGGAAGAAATGAAACAGAATCCAGAAACATTACTATTTAGAATGGCTAACAGCGTTCCAGTTCTAGGCCATCTTAGTGGTAATCTCCAATACCTACTAGCCAAGTTATCAGAACAAACTGGTGGTCCACTAAGTGCTTTCAGAACCCCAATGGCTCCTCCAGCACTTATGATGGCTGCTAAGTATCCAGCTGATGTAGCTAGTTCTCTATACAATGCATTTACAACTTCAATCCCACAAGGTGATGGTCCACAGGTTATGAAGGATCTTGGAGTTCTAGGCATGAACAATCTATTCAATAATTCTCCATTTGCAGTACCAGCAAGATTGATGGTAGAAGCAGGAGCTATTAATGAAGCAGATGCTATGGGTAAATATCTTAAACTAATTAAAAAGAAAAAGAACAAATATACAGGTAATACAAATACTATGGATATTAAGGTAAATCCAGTTGATCCAAAGAGACAGCAGGAACTTATTAATGAGATTAAGAGAAACCTTAGAAATAAGCAGGTAGGTAACTCTAGAGATTTGGCTCCCCGTTTGAAAGACATGTCTAATAAAAATAACCAATAGTTGGAGCTATAGATATTTCCCATAGGGGTATTCTTAGGAATACTCCTATGGGAAACCTATAGATTAAATAATTTTTGTATTTATTACTTAGTTCCCTGTCGGGATCGTAGGGGACTCCTCGGTAATCAATACAAAATAACACTACACAGATCCCGGTCGATTTCGATATAAATTGAATAATACAATCCCCTGCGGTAGCCCCAGATACCTGTGGGGGTATATTCTCCTATAGCTCAGTCGGTAGAGCAGAGAGCTGTTAACTCTCGGGTCGTTGGTTCAAGTCCATCTGGGAGAGTTTGGAAAATCGGCTTAGGGGTCAGAAATTTTTAAAGGGATATCCCCCCTTCCGTTGGTTTCCCCCACCCCCCGTACCCCCGCCATCGCGTTATCGGCCCATAGCCGGTGGCCCTAGTTATCGGCCAATATCGGCGAGGTAGTCAATCTTGCAGCCGTTCGGGTAGTACTTGTGTCCCGCCGCAGCGTGCGACGGGCAACGCAAGTTCTCGAAAGGATTCCAATGGGTACTATCCTGCGCGGTTTGGTGAGTGAATGTCTGTCGAACTTCTCCGAAGATAAGTTGGTCGCGGTTCTTCGGGAAGCGCATCATGTTCTCGGGGATGGTCGCAAGGTTCACGGGTTGTTCTGCGATATGTGGAAGGTTCTCTTCCCGAATGGCACGCTGGATGATCGCAAGGCCATGTACGCTCGGGTTCTGCTGATGGCGAATCTGCCGACGAAGAATTACGGGAAGGCCGTCACGAAGGCCGATGTGTTCTCCCGGCTGGATGCGCTCGGAGTGTGACACGGATTCCCCCGCGTT
>Ga0181358_1000410_pt1 | contig 19087 bp, 4 predicted proteins | sample Fa13VDMM110SD_FD_130096 | JGI IMG/M metagenome (GOLD analysis project Ga0181358, IMG submission 130096) | Freshwater viral communities from Lake Michigan, USA - Fa13.VD.MM110.S.D | ecosystem: Environmental > Aquatic > Freshwater > Lake | place: USA: Michigan | collected 2013-09-24 | reverse complement strand
TCATCAATTAAATTCTTTGCAGGAACACTTGTTTTCAAAAATAAATTAAAAAGATTAATTTCTTCTTCTTCACTCAAATTACTAAATTCTTCATTTGATAAATTATTTAAAGAGTTTATTTCAAATAATTTGTAAATTTTATTATATAAATCTTTTTCATTTATAAGACTTTCATATGTATTTACAATAATAGTTTTATCTCTAATTGTTTTATCAGTTTCTTTAATAACATCTTCTGCAGATTTTACTTTTTCAGAAATTTCTTTTAACTCATCAGCTCTTCTAAATAATTCATAATATGCATCATATTCTGCTGTATCTTTAAGTATTACAGATTTAGTTTTATTATTAAAAAATTCAGATGGTTTAGTTCCATTTTTTTGCCACTCACTAAAATCATCCATGCTTACATATATACCTTCTGATGCTAATGCATTTAACAAAGAATTTTCTTCTATTTTATGTATTTGATCAATAACTATATTTTTATAATAACTTTTTCTGTTTTTATATAGTTTTTCCATCCATTTAGAATTTTTTAAAACTACATCATAAAAATTAGAAGGATCACTAAACATATCTATATTTTTAGCTAACACTCTTGATTCTTTTTTTAATTTATAAAAATCAAGAAGTTGCTCAAATGCAGAATCTAATTCTGTATTAAAGACATCACTATCTACTGAATCTCCTAGTACACGTAAATAAGCATCATGTTTATCTTTTAAATCTTTTATAATAGATAATTCTGTATTAGAATCATTTTCTTTTCCATAAAGTTCAGACATTCTTTTTTGAATATCTTTTGCTGTAAGTTCTTTATCTTTATCTTTATTTCTGAATAATTCTTCTTTAACTTCATCAGTATATTCAGCTCTATTATAAAATCTATTAAACTTATCATAAGCAGTTTTATACTCATTTAAAGATTTAATTTGATTCTGTAATGTTTTTATTTTTTTGTTATCACTTTCTTTATTTAATGAACTACTTAAGCCTGACTTTAATGTTGATAAATCCATATTTAAAGCACTAATATTATCAACTAAATCATCTGGTTGAAACAATGCTGTAATAGAAGAATTATTTACTTGACCTAATGCACTATTTCTTAAATATGTTTGTTTAATTTGTTTACTTCTTACTCCAACATCTTTAAATGATTCATTTACATATACAACATTTTTTACAGCTAAATTCCAAGCATGCTCTAAAACAACAGCTTCTAAGTAATCTGGACTTTTTGGATCAGGTAATGTCTTTTTATTTATTGGATTTGGAAAATTATCTTTAGCTATTTCAAATGCTTTTTTAACTGACTCTACTTTAGTTATTGTTTTTTCAATCTTACTTCTATATCTTTCTGATTCATTTATATCATCAAATTTTAATTCTTCTTGTAATTCTTCATTTGTTAAATCTTTTAATGACTCTAATTTCTGTATAAAAAAATCTGTTGAACCATTTTGCATATGGTAATCAATTTGACTAACCATTGCTTCAAACTCAATATCCTTAGATTGTTTTGTATTAGCATTTTCTTTTATTAAAGACAATGTATCTTGAGAACCCGCATTTATATACCTATTAGATAATAGTTCTTTAATACTAATATTATCATTTAATCTATCAATTAATTCAGTTGTTACTTTTTCTTTTGTTTCTTTCCATTTTTGAAAACCTTCTTTATCATAAATTTTATTATAGTTATTAAAAAGAAATTTAGCAGAAGTATTTAAACCTCCACCTAAAGTTCCCATAAAAAAACCTGAACCAAAAGTTTCTAATCCTTGCATAGAAAATTCATTACGAATTTCTTTATCATAAACACTGTAAGGAGTATTAAACATTTGATCAGCACGGGCTTTAGTAAAAAGACTTGACTTTATAAAAGGAGAGTTATATGCTTCAGTATAAAATTTTTCATTTGCTCTTGAAATAATTTCTTGAGCATTTTCTTGAAAACCTTCTGAAAAATTAGCTTTAAAATAATTAATAGTTTTACCTAATGATTTAAATCCTGGATTCTTAATCCAACTTTTTCCTAAATTTTTTAAATTATTTGCTTCATATAAAAATTTTTTAGAAGCTTTATCATAAAGAACTCTACCAACTTTACCATATGATTTACTAGAAACATCCATTATTTCTTTAGTAGATGTTTTAACAAAGTTTCTTATACCACCTTTGTTTAGTAAATTACCAAAAGTCATTTTATTTGTAAAATAAATTAATGGCATATTCCAACCTAATGTTTCTAAACCAGCTTTTTTTGATGCAAGAAGCATTTCTTCTTGTTCTTTATTAGTAGGTTCTCTATCAGAATTTTGATTATAAAATTCATTAAATTTATTTTCATAAACACTATTTTGAACCATACCTGCTTCTAATCTTGATTCAGAAAGAGCAGCATTAAGACTTCTTACATCTTGATAAAATCCACCAGCAGTTTTAAATGATTTAGCTAAACTTGTTAAATTATCAGCTTTAGCTATTTGATAGGCACGTGTAGCATTTCCTGCAACATTAAAAAAATCACCAGTAGGAGTGTGTACTGCTTTCCAAAAATTTTTTGCATTATTTCCTTTATTTAATGAAGAAACTGTACTAGCTGTATTTTCTACTCCTTGAGCAAATTTTAAACCTTTTCCTGCTCTATATACATTTTTAGCATTATTTGCAGTAGCAGTTAAAAAACTCATACCACCTGTAAGAGGAGCTAATACACCTCCTACAACTTCTTCTGCTAAAATTTCAGACATTATACCTGCAGTATATCCAAAATTCATAAAAAGATTATTAAAAAAAGCTCCTGGTCCTTTTTTTGAAGACATTCCAATAGCAGATGCCTCTTCATAAATTCTAGCATCTTCTAAATCACCACTAGTAAAATCACCATCTAGTATTTTAGCTAAACTTTTAGGACCTGATACAAAACCTCTTGTAAATAAAGGAACAAAAGATTCAGTTAACATATGTTTGAAATTTTGCCAACCTGAAGTATTTTCATTCCAATTAGCTTCATTATCTACCATAGGATTAAATCCTATTTTTTTATATGTATCTGCTCCGTAACTATAATATTTTTTAAAAAAAGCATTACTTTTTGGACCTGCATCATAAGAATAAATTTTTCCATAATTTTTCTTTTGAACTGTACTAGATACTCCTGAAATATAATTACGATAGTTAGCAGCTTTTTCTTGAATACTTAATCCTCTTGTGTTTGCTCCTTGTCTTCCAGGTGTCTTTCCAACAATAGTCTTTCTTACAGATGCCACTGGACTATGCAAACCTTTAGGCATAAGTGGCATAAGTATTTTTGGAGGTTTTGGTAAACTTGGTGGATTTGGTTTATTAAACTGTATATTGTCACCTTCAAATGCAGATAAACTTTTTGCATCTAAATTTGGAGAATCAATAGATCCATATCCTGCACTTAAAGAATTTAAAGGATCAAAACCTTCTTCAATTTCCAAACTCGATAGACTCATAATCATTAAAATTAACTTTATTATCATTTCTAGCATCTGGAAAAAGCTCATTAATAAGCTTATCTTTAACTTCTATTAAACCAGTACCATAAGTACCATTTGTTTCATGAAAAGCTATAGGTACATTTCTTCCTTTTACTGGATCAAATAAAGATATAGTTCCATTTATATCAAAATCTGATATACCAAGAGCACCTGGTGTAATTGTAAATGTATTATTTGGGTCTAACATATCTTTATAAATATATGGATTATCATTACTTATTGCATCTACAAATGTTTTTGGTCTAAATGAGTCCATAACTCTAGAATTTAAATTTTCTTGATCAGTAAAATAAGTTATACCATGTTGTTTTATATCTTGTGCTTCTTGTATTGAAAAATATCCACTTTTAGTTCTATTTCCTTTAGAATCTAATGTTTCTGTATTTTTATCAATATAAGCATCAGGCAACATAAAAGTATAAGCACCTACACCCTCTCTGTTTCCAGCTTGAAAAAGAGATCTTATATCAAGACCATTTAATCCTGATTCATTTGGATTTTTAAAATCAGATCTTAATTTATTTAAAAAGTTTGCACCTTTTGTTACATCTTCTATTTTAGAGTCATCATAGGAAGCACCAAAAGCTCCTGTTGTAGAAAATTTATCTTTAGGATTTGTCCTAGAAAAATCTTGTAAATCAGTAAATACATTATCAATAGTTTTTATACCAAATTCACTATACGAATTTATACTAGTTTCATTAATATAATCTTGACTATAAGCAGTTCCTTTACCCATAAAAGTTTTATCTTTTGCAATTTCATTTACTCTTTTTGCTATCACAGAATATTCTCCATAGTTTAGATCATCATAAACACTTGCAAAAGGATTTATTGCATCTAATGCACGTTTACCTAATCCTCTTACATCTTTTTGAACTATACCATACTCACGTAAAACATTATTAAAGTCATTTTCAGTTCTTATATTAGCATTTTCATCAAAATAATATCTAATATTAGGGTTTTCACCTTCACCAGCTTTTATAATTTGATTTGCTATTTTAAATCTTTCTTTCTTTGCAAAATTACTTGCAAATTCATATTCATCATATTTTTGTGAAGCTATGAAAAAGTCATCAGCTTTTTTATTACCGTAAAGACCTGACAATTGAGAATTTTCAGCAATAAAATTTTTAAATTTTTCAGACATTTCATTTAATTCTTTTCCTCCACGAGATTCCATAAAGGTAAAAGTATTATTTTTATTATCTTTTTCAATTCTTTTTGCATATTCATCAAAATTAAGTGGTTTTTTCTCTGAACCTAAAATTATTCCAGCTTCATATTTACTTAATGTTCCATTATCTACTAAATTTTTCATAAGATCTATAGTACTTGATAAAAGTGCTTGTTGATCTTTATTCATAGTTTTTGTTCTCTTTTGAAGTTCTGTATATTGATTTACTGCACCAATTGTAGTCTCACCATTAGGTTTAACTTTTTTGTTGTGATCTGCAGGATTTCTTAAAACAACGTTAGTAACTATATTTCCGTTAGGATCTGTTGTACTTGTCATATATGCTTGACCAGTTTTTAATAAATAGTTATTATACTCAGTTTGTCTTTTAATATTTGCTGCATCAATTGTAGATTTAGCAAGTGTACGTGCAGCACGTTGTGTACCAGCATTTCTTTGACTAACTAATGAACTATCATATCCATATTTTACTTTAGCCATAACATATGGATCAGTTTTAACATCAAATTTTTGTCCTCTTAAAGCAAAAGTTTGAGCATATTGATCAAGATCCTTATTTAATAAAAGTGATGCCATACCATTATCAACTTTATATCTTAAAGATTTTATGTCTTTATATGGGTTAACAAAATCTGTTGTAGTAATAGCAGTACTATTACCATTATTTAAAAATTCAACATTTTTTTTTGTTAATGCTAAATTTTTATCATTTATATCTTTATTTATTTTATATTGTTCTAATGCTAATTTTGCATCAGGACCTGCAGTACCATTTTTAACTTGTTTTTCAACATCAAGCATTCTAGCATCATAGGCTTTATTTTTTTCTTCTTCAATTTTATAATTAAATAAAACTTTTGACTTTAATATATTGAAGCTATCTTGTAAATATTTATTTTCTGCTTTTACTTTATCACCTCCAAATTGAGGTGCATTAACTTCTGCATATGTTTTTCTATCAACATATGCTTGTGCTTTATATTTTTCTATTACTGCAGGATTATCACCAATAGATGATTCAAATAATTTACTTAAAGGTTCAACTAATTTTGCACCATTTGTTGTAGTAATAATGTATCCATTTTTCCATTCAGGTGCAAATTGCACACTTCCAAAGTTTTTTGCAATTTTTTCAGCAATTCCATAAGTATCTACATTTTTTACATAATTATTAATTTCAAAAGAAGCTGCTTCTTCATCAGATGCTTCTTTAAATTCTTGTAATTCAAATTTAATTTTAGCAATTCCTTCAGGCCAATATTTTTTTTCAACATCATCATTAAATGCACTTTGATAACCTTCTCCAACTCCTATTTGTGTTTTAGCTTTTTTAGTTAAAGCCATATCTCTCATTAATCCAGAATCTTCATAAAAAGGTTTAAATACTTGAGAAGCTTGATTAACATTTTGTTCTAAAGATAAATCTAATTGTGATACTCTTTTTAAATTAAACTCAATGTCTTTTAAATATGTGTCTCTTTTTTTAATATTAGGTTCTCTTGTTAAATCAGCATTATAGTATTCACTATACATGTTATTTAAAGCCTTCCAATTACTATCATATTGAGACTGTTTAGTCTGCATAATATTTTGATAGAAATTGTAGTCAGGCTCAAAAGGCTGAAATTGAGGAATGTAATCTGTGACACCTTGAATGTACGTTGCCATAATTTATCTTTATATATATTGTAAATATATTAAAATTTTATAAGTTTAATAAACTTTAAAAATTTAGTTGGTTAATAATTAGGATAAACTGTATATACATATCCACCATTTTCAAATGATTCACCACCATATTGTGATGAATGATACTTCATATAAAGTTCCATACATGCTGTCATTCCTTTATCACCTTTATATCCTTGTAAATCACAATATTCTTGTGCAGCTGCATATACATCTTTTCTTTTTTTAGCATCAAGTGTTTTATCAGTTGGAGTATATTTTACTCTTCCACCAACACCTGTTTCAGTTTGATAGTTAGGATACATTTGATTAAGAGCATCAGTTTTCCATTTATTAGTTACAGCAGTATTATAAGAATTTCTTAAATTTTGTCTACCTGCTAATTTAGCATTATCAAATTGTTGATTAGCAATAGTATTTTTATCAAAAACTCTATTTGCCATTTGTTGATTTAACATAGACTCTTGATTTCTTATACCTACTTGTGTACCTTCAAACTGATTTGCTATGTTTACATTCTGATTATTTATATTACTTAAAGTATTTGCAGCTTGTGCTGCCCCTTGTCCTTGTGATGCTGCATTTCTAGCACCTAATCCTTGAGCACCTGCAAAAGATGCAGAAGCTTGAGAAGCAATATTAGCTTGTTCAGATTGTTGAGCAAGTTCTCTTGTAGGATCTAAAAATGTAGGTCTAGGTTCTTCAAGATCAACTCTTGCTTCCCATGGATTATACTTTTTAACACTTGCTAAATCAGATGCTGCACCAAAAGTATTTACTTCATCTTGTAACCACCATTCAGGAGGTTCAGGATCTTTTACACAATCACAATTTGCAATATCAAATGCTAAACCTTTTTCATCACATGGTGCTTTTCTAGTATTATATAATTCTGTACCTTCTTCACAACCTGGTTTATTTTCATGACATATAGGATCATCTGTTTTACATGTTCCATCATCATTTCTTTTTAATTCAATTGGTTTACCATCTTTTAAAATTTGTTTATTATCTTTATCTAAACAATAACATGGTTCTTTAGTTGGGTCTTTACATGATGGGTCATAAGGTAAACAATTTCCATCTGCATCTGATGGAGCTTTTTTAGTATTACCTTGAGCATCTGTATATGTACTACCATCAGTTTTTAAACAAATACAAGGTGTTTCACCTTCTTCATTATAAAAAGCATCTTTTTTATCTGTAAATATCTCATCAGCTTGTTTAAAACAATCAGCAAACATTTTTTCTACTTGTGCTTTATATTTTTCTTGACCACTATAGTGTCTTTTTAAAATATCATCAACAGTTGAACCTTTTTTTATTTCATCACATAATGCACCTTCCCACTTTCCTCTATTAAAATTTGCAGGGTTACCTCTATTTGTTATTTCTTGACTATTTCCTTGTCTTTTTTGACCAGGAATATTTCTATAGTAACCTTGAGCATTAGGACCAGCACCTGCAACAGTTCCTTTTTGATATCCAGCATTTGGTGCAGGACTCATGTTTCTTCTTTCAGCTTTAATACCATTTACAGTAACACCATCTTGAGCCTTATACAAACTACCACCATAAGCCATTTCATATGAGTCATCATAGAAAGGCATATCATATCCACCCATAGACATACCATAAGCTGCCATAGGAGCTTGTTGCATCTGACTTGGGTCTTGTTGTTGCATAGCCATCATTTCTTCCTCAGACATTTCTTGTTGTTGTCTTGGGTCTTCTTCTTGACCACCTTGCATTTGTTGCATAACACCCATTACAAGTTGTTGTACTTGTTCTTGAGGCATTCCTAATTGTGCAAAAATTTGCATAATTGCTTCAGGAGAAACTTGACCTTGCAATAACTCAGCAGTTAACTCTTCAGGTTCAGCACCTTGTTGTAAAGCTTCTGCAACTTGTTGCATAATCTGCATCATTTGTTGATCTTGACCACCTTGTTGTGGTTGCTGTTCTTGTTGAGCTTGCTGTTGCATCATCATCATTTCTTCTTCAGATGGTTGTTGCATTCCTTCTTGAGCTTGAACTGTTTTAGGTTTTGCTAAAAATCTTTCACGATATGCAGGAGGTGCATTATTAATATTTGTAGGATCTTTTTGATCTCTCATATAGTCATTATACTCAAGTCTACGTTTATTATTAAGCATTTCAAGAATATCATAATTAAGAGGAGGTTGATTCATATATTCAGAATCTCCTGGAGGATATATTATTGTATCTTTTGGTCCACTTTCTTGAGCTTTTCTTAATCTTTTTATACCACCACCATATTGCATCATTTCTTCTTGTGGTTGTGCTACAGGTTCACCATTAGGCATATTAGTAGGTTCATTTTTTTGAGATTGACCTTGAGATTGTTGATTAGGTTTTTGTGTTTCTTTTTTTGGAATTAAATCTTCTTCAGAAATACCAGAAGCTTCCATATATGGTTGAGATAACTTAGGAATTCCTTGAGGAAAACCTTTTTTAGCTTCTTGTGCTAATGCTAAAGCACCAAGTTTCATAACATAATTCTTAATCATCATTTCAGCAGTTTTAATATCTAACTTGTCTGAATTTTTATTTTGAAGAATTTCTCTATATTTATTAATATCAAATTTCTTAGACATTTCTGCAGGAGTATAACCACCTTTTTTTGTTGGCATGTTAAACATTTTTAGTAATGTAGGATCTGTGATCATCATAGCTCTAGTATCACTAAAAATAAAACTATCATCCGGAAGATTTAATGGTACACCACCTTTAGTATGTCTTGGACCTTCTATATTAAAAAATGAAGGTATTTTACTACCATCTATATTACCTATTACAGTTTCTCCACCTTCAGCTTCTAAGTTAGCATCTTTTCTAGGTACTGCAGTAATACTTTTAGTAACTTTTATATTTGAATGATCTTTTAAATCAATATTTTTACCACCAAATGCAGATATGTCATTTGCTAAGGCACCATTAACTTGATAGCCAACTTTTGCTTTTGGTAAAGATTTTATTTTTACTTTATAGTACATAATTAATTATTTATAAAAATTCAACTTGTCCACCTTCTGCCATAAAAGCTCTAATTTGATCTTCAGACATGTATGTTATTTTTTCACCACCATTTGCATAAGTTAATTCATCTTCTTCTTCTTCTTCTACATAAGGATCATAATATTCTTCTTCATCTATGTATCCACCATATTGTGCAGATCTACTATTCCACTTTTCACCTTGATTAGGAGGTTGAAATAATCCAGAATTAGTATCATAATCACCACGGTCTCTACTAGGATCAGAAGCATAAAGATTGTTAGAACTTAAGTTCTCATACATTTCATTTTCTGCTTTGTTAGATTCTCTTCCTCTTCTTAAACTATCTGCTATATCTACACCTGCATTAAACATATTTAAACGTGCTTCACTAACTCCAGTATTATCTTTTCCAAAAGTAAGAGGTGTTCTTTTATTTTTTACATCAATAGAATATGGATCATTAGTTTTTCCACCTATTGGTGTTCCATCAGGATTATTAAATGATTTCATACTATCTGTATCTAAACCCATCATTTGTTTTATAGATATGTTTGAATTTGCAAAAGAAGGTATATTAGGATTCATTTCTCCACGTGTACCTCCCCAAGAATCAATTGTTCCAGGAGAACCCGGAGCACCATCAGGAGGATTATTTTTTAACACACCTGAACCTGGTGCAGCTTTACATTTATTTGTAGCTGGATCTAACATTTCACCAACACCACAAGGTGGAGGACCACCTACAGTTTTCTTTGGAAGAAACATATCTAAATTACCACCAAATTGCTTGTTTCCAAATTTTGTACTATCTTGATAACTAGTTTCAAATCTTTGTTGAATACTATTATCAACAATAGCCCATCTTTTTTGAAGTTCTGCAAAAACTTTATTGTTAGCTATTCTTTTTTCTGATGCTGATGCATTAGACGCATCTATCTGAGCCCTAACTCTTTCAGCTTGACGTGCAAGTTTAGATTTTTCAGTTTCAGCAGTATAACTATCATAAATTTTAAATGCATTAGCACGTTCTTGTTCAGTAACAACTCCATCTTTATTAGCTCTTGCAATTGCTTGTTGGTAATCTTTATTATCTTTTACACCAGACATATCAAATTTGTATGTGTACTCCTTACCATAATTTGGATTCTTTTTGGCAGCTGCTCTAGTTTGATCTAGAGATTTACCACTTCCAGAAGATTGTGTAGGTGCTTGTATAACTTGTGGTGCTTCTGGAGATGTAGTTGGTTTTCTATAAATTTGTCCTGCTGGTAAAATAGGCATTTGAGATGGTAAATTAAGATCTACCCAACGGTTACTTTTTTCATCCCAAATTTTACCTTGTTTTTTTAACATTTCTACATTAGACATTGGTTCATTAGGATTACTTTGATTATCTTTTGGATATAAATAATCATAATAACCTGGAACTTCACTAGGACTTTTTTTATCTGGTATCATTTTACCATTTCTATCATACCAATTTCCTTCTCTATCCTTTACTATTCTTTCACCATTATGTATAGCACCTTTAGTTGGTTCATAATCCTCTATACCATTTAATTCTTGTCTTTTAAATTTCCAATTATTTATTTTATTTTTTATGTCTCCTTTTCTAACAGCTATTTTAGACTTTAAATTTAAACCCTCAACATTAGTCCATTGACCATTTTTTTGTTTATTATCTTTTTGATTAGGTGAAGTCACTGTGTAATCAGGTGATCCATTAAAATTAATAGTGTATTTTTTAGGTTTACCTGACCAGAATCTACTTTTATCAACATTTATTGAAGATACCCTACCCATATTTGAAGGCATAGGAATTGTTTTACCAGTTCTTGGATCATATATTCTTTGAACTTCATTATAATATGTATTTGGATTAGATAGTACATTTGCAGGAACAAAATTTTCAATAAATCTTCTAACTCTACCACCTTTTTGAAAATAAGGATCAGTTGTATCTATAGAATTTGAATAATTCATATCTTGTTGAGTAGGGTCATAACCACCATAATTAAATTCATATAAATCAGGATTATTACTATCTACAAATCCTCCTTGTTCTTGACTATTTAATCTTTGTTGTTCAAGTTGCACTTGTCTTTTTGCTTTCAAAATTTGTTGTTCAAGTTGCACTTGTCTTTGTGCTTCTAAAATTTGTTTTTGAAGTTCTACTTGTCTTTGTGCTTCTAAAATTTGTTGTTCAAATTGCACTTGTTTTTTTGCTTCTGCAATTTCTTTTGCTTGTTTAGTAGCTATTAATTGTTTTGTTTTATTACTTTCTAATTCTTTTGTTTTTGCAATTTCTTGTGGTGTATTAGCAACAACTACAGGAACACCTAAATTTGGTGCACCATTTATTGGTAAACCTGACAAAGGCCCTGGTTGTAAATAATCAGGTATTTTATCACCATTTGCATCTGTTTTAAAATACCAATGTTGTAAATCTGTACTTTGAGATTTATTTACTGTTGAAACAATATTTCCTACTTTTGAAGAATTAACAATTGGTTTATTTGATACTGTACCTGAGATATTTCCATTAGCAATATCTACAAGTGGAGAGTATCCATAAAAATCTATTCTATATTTACTTGGTCTTCCTGTTAGCCAATTTGATTTTCTAACATCTAAAGTATAAGAAGGATTACCATAAGACACATTATTACCGTAATCACTATTACCGTAATACTCTGCTCTTGATACCCAATCTTTACCATTCCATTTTCTATTATCAGGTTTAAAGCCTGGTGTTTCTCCAGTACTTGTAACCCACCAATCATCATATGTTTGTCCAATTTTTGGTACAGTTGATGAAGATACTTGGTTTTGATTAGGTGTATTATTTCTTAATTTTAATTGTTCTGGAGAACTTGCAAAATCCATAGCATCTGTATAACCATCTTTGTTATAATCTCCAGCTTCAAATGTTGTTGTAGGATAATCATTAACATTATAGTATTCTATATTATCTTCTCTATCTCTTCTATTTTGACCAGTTATAAAATCTTTTAATTGATTTGCTCTATATCTCAATTCATTACCACGAACAACTCTAGGTTCTTTTGAACCACCCTTTTGCATCATTTGATTTTGAGGAGGCATTTGTTGTTGCTGTTGTTGCATCATTTGATCATACTGTTTTTCAGCTTGTTCTCTTAAAGTAAACATTTCTGTTTCTTTCTTTAGACTACCTATAAAATTATTTAATTTTTGTTTTCTAATTTTAGCACCAGTAGGATCTCCTGCTTCAGGATCATTATCAGATTTTTTTTCTTCTCCACCTTCTGCTTTTTTTGCTAGTTTTAAAATAGAATTAACATAAGCTCTTTTATTTCTTTTATAGTTTCCTCCTCTTTTCATTTGAGTAATACTAGGATCAGTTGTTGGATCAACTGTTTGACCTTCATAATAATCACCATTTTCTGAAACATTATTTTCTTCATTTTCAACTTCAGCTTCATCTTCTTCTACATTTTCTTCTTCAGTTTCATCTAAATTATTTAGATAATTCCCTGTAGTTGGATCAATTGTTCCATCTAAAAACTCAGACATATTATAAGGAAGATAAGTTTCTATCCCTGGAAATGTAATTTCATGTCTTGTTTGATCAAAAGGATAATTAGGAACATAACCATCAGGATTAATTAGTTCTTCTGAAGCTTCAGCACCATCTTCTGCTTTATATAAACCTCCATAAGAATATCCATCATCTTGATTAGATTGATATTGATATTGACTAAACATATCATCTTCAAAACCATCATCTTGTGTAGCAATACTTTCTGAATTAGCAATTTCATTAGAAGCTTCATCAAGATCTTGTCCTGGACCTTCTAAAACTGCTTTAGCTTCTTCTAAATCTGCTTCTTCAACATCTTCTTCATCTGCAGTTAGTTCTTCTTCATCTTCATCATAAGCATCATAATCAACAACATCTTGATTTTCTATATAGTCTTTTACTTGAGATACAAGATTTATAGCCATCATTGGATCTAAATCATAAAATGTAGCTAATTTATATGAAATGGTTTGTTCATCTATATTATTACTTAAGTCATTAGAAATTAATTCTATTAATTCTTCTTGAGTTGCTTCTTTTTTTTCAGATGCTGAACCAGGATAACCCATTTCACTTTCAGCAGGTATTCCACCTAATTGATATTTAGGAAAAGTACCATTTTTAATACGTTGTAAAACATTATACTGACTTTGTGTTGCTAAATTATTATTTTTCATTACAGCTTCTATTACTTTTTCATGATACTTTCTAGTTGATGGACTTATATTAGATGTATTTAATACATTTTGAAAAAATGTTGGATTTTTTATTTGAATTTTTGATGATGCTGTAGTTGCTTTTTTTATTCCTTCACCATACTTAATAACTCCTGCTGCTCTAGCTAATCTATTAGATTTGTCTATAGCTTTTGCTAATTTAGTTGCTTTTTGTACTTTATCAACATTATCAAAATCTAATGCTAACTGTATAACTTTTCCAACAATTTTTCCTTTTTGTGCTTTTTCTAAAAACTGACTAGTTTTATTAAGATACTTACCGTTTCCATCAGGTGATTTATAAATTCTTACTTTCATAATTATATTATATATAGTTAATATACTAAATTTTAGTTTAACAGTTAAACTTAATAAGTTTAATTAATTTGTTCTACAATATATCCTTGAGATACAAGTTTATTTATTTCTTCTTTAGATAAATCAGATATTATTTCTTTATCTAATTCATAGTTATCTGTTTTTTGTTTCCATGTTTTAGAAACATTTCCTCCATCTTGATATTTAAGTTTTTTATATTCAAAATATCCTTTAGAATTTACTTTTGGTAATTGAAGCCATCCTGGATTTTGATTAAGGTTTATAGTTTTTGGTTTTCTTATTTTAAAAGATTTTTGTAAGGGATCATATCTTATTATTGGTATTTTAGTTGTCTTTCTAACATTTTTACCAATTTTACCAATTTTACCAATTTTACTAAAAGGTAATCCAGAAAAGTATAATGCGTTTGCACCAAGTTCATAACCAAAATCACCTATATTACTCCATGTAGGATCATCCCATGCTTTACTCATACTTTTTCTTAAATCACTATTTGAATCCTCCCATTCACGTATTCCTTGAGTTCCAAAATATAAATTTGCTGCACCCATAACATATGGATTTCTAAGTAAACCACCTACTATTCCACCACCAGGACCTATAAAATACTTTCCAGGATACACCATTTGAATTGGACCATCATTATAATTATTTTCAACTGAAGGTTGACGTTTTAACCATTCTTCATCTTTTTGATCTTGAATAAACTGATCAACTTCTTCTATGCTAATTTCAGGATTTTCTTTAATCATAGCTTCTCTATATTGAAAATCTGCTTCTTCTTTTTCTTTTGCTGCAATTTTCATATTTTTAATATATTCAGCATCTTGTTGCTTAATAGATTTAGATATTTGTTTTGAAAATGGAAACCACTCTTGTTCAAGTAATCCTTTATTGTCATCCCAGCTAAAAGCTCCACTCTTTTTCCAATTAAGAAAGTCATTACTTCCTGTAGGAGATCCTCTTCTTACAGCATTTATCCCAGGAATTGCTTCTAGGCCTTGAAGTTCTAGGTTTTTATATACTTTTGGTTTTTCTATTATTTTATCACGTTGATTTTTTGCATTTGCTAATAAAGCTTTAGGATCAAATCCTGAATCTTTTAAATATTCTAGTTGTTTTTTAAGTTTTTCTGTTTCATGTTTTTTATGTTCTGCTTGCATTGCTAAACCTTCTGCTTTTATTTTTGAATCTTTAGATTGCACCATATCAATATAATCATCTTTACGGTAACTTGGTTTGCCATCATTAGATTCAACTGTAACATTTCCCCATCTTGATTTAGTATTTTTATTTTTAGATGAAGAACTATTATAATTTGAACTATTATAATTTTTAGGCATAAAATTATCTAATTTTGATTTAGTTTTAAATAACTCTGGAAATCTTGATTTTAAACCAGCTCTTGTACCAACTTTTTGTTGAACTAACTGATCAAGAGTTTTGCCTTGAGCAACCATTTTTTTTACATTTTTATCATAATTAGAGTTTATATTCTGATACTTTTCATTTGAAAATTTAGGTTTACCAAATTCTCCTGCTAATAGTCTTTTACGTAGTTCTATATTTTTTTCTTTAGATCCATCTGTTAAACCTTTTTTTCTTGCTTCTGACCAAGGTGTGCCAGTATATTGATACCAAACTTCTGAAGGACTTCCACCTGATTGCATTTCTGGTAACTCTTCTACTACATAACCACCATTTTGAAAATTATTTATTTCTTCTACTATGTAACCACCTCTTCTATATTCTTCTATCTCATCTTCATTAAGATCAGTTTCTATGTAATTAGCAGGACCTTCTGTATTTCTTAAAAAAGATTGTTCTTCTGGATCTGCAATAGAAGGATTTTCTGTAGCAATATTTCTACCATATACATTAGTAAGAGGTCTGTATCCCATTTTTCTATCTTCATCTATAGCATATTGAAAAGTTGGATGAGTAGGGGCTTTTAAATATTCTCCTGTGTTTTGATTAATACTATATGCATGATAGTAACCATCATCTTGTTTAGGTTGATCATAGTTAAAAGCTTCTGGTCTTCCTTCAGAGTCCCAATATCCTCTTATATCATATTCTGGATCATCTTGCATTAAGTTATCAGGAAGGGTATGATAAAACTTTTGAAAAGTTTTTTCCTCTTTATCAGAAAGTTTTGTTTTTGTATTACCACCATATTGTTTTTGATTTAAACTATTTTCTAACTCATCCCATGCTTTATTAGACCAATTTTTAATAGGATCAATAGTATATTTATTTACAGTTTTTAAATTTTCTACAGCACCTTCTTTACCATTTTGCATATATCCTAAAACTAAAGCATATGCAGCTGCTATCCCATATTTTTCTATTAAGGATTGAACATGTGGTAATTGAGTTGCAAGTTGAAATTTATTATCTATTAATTTTTGTTTATCAATTAGTACATATTTATTTGAAAAAGGAAGTCTTCTATGAAACTGAAGTCCAGGATCAGTAATTGGAATTGCAGGATTTCCTTGTTTAGTCATTCCTACAACACCATTTCTTGCATGCCAATTTTGAAGTTGTATATTTGTTCCTTCTACTCTGGGATTCATACCTGCTGCAAATACTCCTTTATAATTTTCATTAGCTATTCCAGCTTCTGCCCAATTTCCTTCTCCTTTAAATCTATCAGCTCCTGCCCTAAAGAAGTCACCGTCTGGTTTAAAAGTTTTACTATTTATTACATCATCTAAAGAATTACCAAATTTTCTATATGCAGTAATTCCAGTATTTCCACTATTTATTGGATATGTAAAACCCGGTTCTGCTAATTTTTTTCCATATCCGGGAATTAAATTTAAAGGACTCCAATTTATAACATCATCTTCTATACCTAAAGGAAATGTAGTAGGAAAAGCAGGAAGTCTTGGTGTAACTCTATCTACTAAAGCAAAAGGATTTAAGAAGCCTGCTTTTTGTACATTATCAACAGTATTAGGAGAACCTGGTAATTCTAATGGAACTTTCTTACTTCCTAAAAATTTATTTAAATCTTTAGCTCCTGATACCACTCCTTTACCAATACCTAATCCAACTAAACCTAATGTACCATATAAAGCTTTTTCTGCAGCATCTTCATACTCTCCTTTACCTATATCACTTATAGCTCCTGGAAATTGATTTACTAAAGCATCTGCTGCAAAACCTGCACCTGCAGCTTGACCAACAGTAGTGCCAAATAATCCTGGTATTTTTGTTGCTGCAAGTTTTTCAATTGCTCCAACACCTGTTTTTAAACCTTGATTTAATAAACCTCCTCCAGGACCTATAATATATTTCTCAGGATAAACCATTTGAACTGATTGTAATTTAGTATCTTCAGGTTTATAATCTCTACCAAGTCTTTCTGAAACTTTTTTTAATTCTTCTTTAGTTGCTTCTTTTTTAGGTTCAAACTTTTTTATTTTATCATTAGTAGATAAATTTTTATAAGCAACCATTTCATCATAATCTTTATCATATAAAGGTTTAGCCATCTTATCTAAAACTGCTGTTCTAGCTTTAACATCTCCTTTACTTAAAGGTTGATACTTTCCGGATCTATTCCAATCTACATGCCATTTACCATTAATTTTTTTGTAATTACCTTTACTTCCTTTTACATTATAAATAGTTCCACCATCATCAAATTTATTTATTCCACCATATTGTTTTTGATTATATGGATCTGTCCATTTAGGATTATCTCTAAAAGGTCTTTCTTCTCCATAACCATCTGGTAATTTATTTTCTCTTGTTAACTTAAGCAAATAATTAATTTTATCTTTTTCTGATTTATTACTAAATATACTATTTGCTCCTACAGAATTATTATACATATCTTCTAAAGATTCTTGTAATTTAACTGACCAAGGTCTATCATCTAAATAAGCTTGAGATAAAGTAGAAAGTTCATGACCTATACCTGCAATATTAGCTCCTAAATAACCTAATGGATTTGATATAAAAGGGATGTTTCCTGTTTTATTTGCTATTGTTTGAGCAGTTAATGCTCCAGCAATTGAATGTCTTAATGCATCAGAAGGATCTTCACCTTTTTCTTTTAAACTTTCTGAAACTTGAGCAGCTTTTTTTAATGGATTCTCTAAGAAATCATTAATATCTTTTTCTAAAGTTTCTAAAAAACTATCTTCAATAGCTGGTATTTTTTTAGGTTTTTCTTTACCAAAATCAGAATAAGGATCAAAAGGTTTAATATCTAAACTTTTATCTAATGTAGTTAAAGGTGTAAAAGGTTTAATATCCATTCTATTTTTTATACTCGTTAAAGTATTAGAATTAAAAGGAAGGTTGACACATTTTTTATCTTTCTTACTCCATACCATTCCTTCAGGACATCCTGACATCATTACAACATGACCACCATCTTGTGCATGTATTAATCCTTGACCACCACATTTATGACAAGTAGTAATATCTTTACCACCATTTTCAGCATTCCATTTCCAACCACAACTTTTACATGTTACTTTCTTAGTAAGTAAAGCACCACCTTCACGCATAAAATCTTCAGGTTGTTCTAACTCAGGTTGTAATCTATAGTTAGTAGTAATTTCTTCTCCAGGTTTTAAATTTTTAGAAGCATAGATAAATCTTTTATTATCTATTTTTTTACTATAAGCTGTAGGATTTTTTTCATTATGATTATGATTTCTTCCAATTTCAGATGCAGGTTGATCATTAACATGAGCTAATCCAATTACCTCACCTTTTTTAAAAAAGTCTTTAGTAAATAAACCTTTACCAGCTCCTTTTATACTAGATTGTTTTGTTATATATTTTTTCATTATCTTGGGGATATTTGAATCTTAGCATCAAACACTTTAATTATCATATTAACATCATTTACAACTCCAACAGGTGCTGCATTTCTTGTTAAATTTAAAAAATTTAAATAACTTCTAAACTTTTTTCTTTGTAATGGTGGTTTAGCATAATTTAAATTTGTAGGAGTTAATATTTTTTTATAACCACTACCATCTGTTATCCATAT
>Ga0181358_1000408_pt1 | contig 19129 bp, 9 predicted proteins | sample Fa13VDMM110SD_FD_130096 | JGI IMG/M metagenome (GOLD analysis project Ga0181358, IMG submission 130096) | Freshwater viral communities from Lake Michigan, USA - Fa13.VD.MM110.S.D | ecosystem: Environmental > Aquatic > Freshwater > Lake | place: USA: Michigan | collected 2013-09-24 | reverse complement strand
GAAAGAGGGGAAGAGAGGAAGGAAATCTTTCAACACCTCTAATCGCAGCTGATGGAGATGCTGAAAAGAATCCTAACTTCCTATACTCATTTGGTAAAGGAAAGGGTGTTAGTTCAGTAGGTTACTTCTTACCATACCTATCAATCAATGATAATGGTAGACCAACCGAGTTACCACCAGCAATGTTTGCAGCTACAACTTACTTGAGAAAGCAGTTAGCTCTTGAAACTTCTGTTGTACCTTGGACAATCGCCGCTGGTGTTACTAATGGTAAAGTTCTTGGAATTCAAGGTGTTGAACAAAACTTTAGTTTCCAAGATATTGAAAACCTTAACTTAGCTCAAATGAACCCAATCGTGTTCAAGAGAAATAGAGGATTCATTATTGAAACTGAAAACACAGCACAAACAATTTACATATCAGCTCTTTCTTTACTCCACGTTAGAGAAGTTCTTATCGAACTAGAAAGAGAACTTGGAAATATGTTACTTGACTTCCTGTGGAAATTTAACACACCAGATGTTAGAGCAGAAATCAAGTTAAAGGCTGATGTTATCTGTGAAACATATGTTGCTAGAAACGGTTTATATAACTACTTCAATAAGTGTGATGAAGAAAATAACCCACTTGACTTAGTAGACAGACAGATCGGTGTTATTGACACTTATGTAGAACCAATCAAAGGTATGGGTGTTATTGTTAACAATATCACTATCCTTAGAACAGGAGCTATCGAAGCTGGTGGATTTGCTTAATCACAGCAAACACAAAATAACAAAAAACCCTCAAGAAATTGAGGGTTTTTTTATTTATAATATAGATAAAAAACTATTTTAAATCTTGTATAATCTTGTCAATATTTTCTTTATTAAATTCTGATAAATTCTCTTTACCACCATCTTTTAAATACGTGTTATACAATTCTTGGAATTTATATAAATCATATATAACACCATCAGATCCCTCAATAACTGTAGTATCTTTACTAGAAATTGTATTTCTTAATTCTTGTCTAGGTGAATTAGGACCAAATGGCATTACATCAAATGTACCGCTTATAGCTTCTCTAAATCCCTTCCATTTTTTAATTTTCATTTCTGTGTGTTATTTTTTCAAAATATTCTCCTTGTGATTCAAGGTAATACTCATCTTTATTTAAATTGTAAGTTATTTTATAAAGAAACCTATCATAAATTTTAGTAGAATCACCATGTTTCAAATCTAAAACACAACAGTCTTCTTCAAAATAATTATGTATAGAGATTATTCTATCATTTATTTTTCCATCCTTATCATACAAATTACAAACTACATTCTTACCGGAATCTAATAGATAACATATTTTATCAAATACTTGATTTTTCGAAAGGTGTGAATAATCCCTTTGATCACCTTCTATTATAGAATCAAATTTCTGTAAAAATATTCCTTCAGATTTAGAGATCATTTCACCACTATGGATTTTATCCAAAATTTGATTTAAATGATCATCTTTCAATGAATTTCTTAGACTTAAGTACATATGATAACTCTGAGATCCCATAAAGTATATATTAAAGACATTCTTTATATTTATATATACTTTAATATTTATACTAATTGATGGATAAGAAGTTACTTGATGCTCTGAATAATCTTTCTTTTGCGTTAGAGGCAATCTCTAATATTTTATCAACTAAGAGTGATAAAAAATCAGACACAGCTAAAGCTTTATCTAGTGGTGACATTTCTAAAAAAATTGATGAAATGAGCAAATCTTTATCTAGATCACTAGAAGAAGGATTAAAAAACTCCAAAACAACAACAAAGGATACATCAATATCTCAATTTTTAAAGAAAATTTCTTCTATAGAAGTATCTGTCAATAAAGTACTTAAGTCAACTCAACAATTAGTAAGTCTCCAAAAGTCTATAAGTGAAATAAGGCCAGAAATTACAATACCAAAAGAAATTCTGAATCTCCCAACACCAAATCCATTAACCATACCTCTTAGATATGGTAAGTTAGAACCTTTAATACTTCCTATACCAAAGCCAATTATTTTAACTTTTTCAAAGTTAAAAATTCCGGAGATTCCAAAATTTAAAGATATAATTATAAAGCTCAAGTGGTTTAAACTCCCACCTTTACCAAGTTTCCCAAAAGTTCCAAAGCTTACTATTGATTTTATAGTATCCAAAATACCCAAGTTACCAAACATTTCTGAATCAATTAAAATAACTATTGATTATTTAGTTAGTAAGTTGCCAAAACTTCCAAACATTTCTAAATCAAGTAAAATAACTATTGACTACTTGGTATCTAAGTTACCTAAGTTACCTAGTCTACCTAAATTACCAAAGATTAATTTAGATTTTTTGGTCAGTAAGTTACCAAAATTGCCTAGTCTACCTAAATTACCAAAGATTAATTTAGATTTTTTGGTCAGTAAGATGCCAAAATTGCCATCTTTACCTAAATTACCGAAATTGAATATAGATTATTTAGTCAGCAAGTTACCTAAGTTACCTAGTCTACCTAAATTACCGAAATTGAATATAGATTATTTAGTCAGCAAGTTACCTAAGTTACCATCTTTACCTAAGATGCCAAAGATTAATTTAGACTTTTTAGTCAGTAAACTACCAAAGTTACCATCTTTACCTAAGATGCCAAAGATTAATTTAGACTTTTTAGTCAGTAAACTACCAAAGTTACCTAGTTTACCCAAGTTACCAAAATTAAATGTGGATTTCTTAGTTTCTAAGATGCCAAAATTACCATCTTTACCCAAATTACCAAAGATTAATTTAGACTTTTTGGTCAGTAAATTACCGAAATTACCTAGTCTACCTAAGTTACCGAAATTAAATGTAGATTATTTAGTAAGTAAACTACCAAAGTTACCTAGTCTACCTAAATTACCAAAAATTAATTTAGATTTCTTAGTTTCTAAGATGCCTAAGTTACCTAGTTTACCTAAATTACCAAAAATTAATTTAGATTTTTTAGTTTCTAAGTTACCCAAGTTACCCAAGTTACCTAGTTTGCCCAAGTTACCGAAATTGAATATAGATTATTTAGTAAGTAAATTACCAAAGTTACCTAGTTTACCCAAGTTACCAAAATTAAATGTGGATTTCTTAGTTTCTAAGATGCCTAAGTTGCCTAGTTTACCTAAGTTACCGAAGTTAAATGTGGATTATTTAGTTTCTAAGATGCCAAAGTTGCCTAGCTTGCCTAAGTTACCTAAATTAAATGTAGATTATTTGGTTAGTAAGTTACCTAAGTTGCCTAGCTTGCCTAAGTTACCTAAATTAAATGTAGATTTCTTGGTATCTAAGATGCCAAAACTACCTAGTCTACCTAAGATACCAAAAATAGATCTTGGATTTACTGTGCCGAAGATGCCTAAGTTGCCTTCTTTACCAAAGATGCCAAAAATAGATCTTGGATTTACTGTACCGAAGATGCCAAAAATGCCATCTTTACCGAAGATGCCAAATATTGGTTTATTATTTAGTAAACCAAAACTACCAGTAATACCAACTCCAAAGCCAGTTGAAGTCGAGGTAAAGGTTAAAAAACCAAAGACTAGGACAATTGAATCACAAGCTAAAGAAAAAGAAAGTGGTGGTTTATTTGGTAAAGTCGGTGGTTCCAAAGAAACCAAGAATATACAAAGTGGTATAAAATTAATAATATTAATAGCAGCTGGTGTTTTAGCTATAGGACTTGCTCTAAAGATCGTTGGTGGTGTAAATGTCGCATCAGTTTTAGCTCTCGGACTTGCAATATCTGTACTGACGATAGCATTTGCTAAATTGGCAGAAGCTAAAAATCTAACCCCAGGTAGAGCTATTGGATTAACAGCCGTATTAGTTGGTATATCATTAGCGGTAATGTTATCATCATTTATTTTAGCAGCCATAAGACCAGTTGGTTTAATACAAATGTTCACAGCAATAATGATTGCTGGTATGTTTACCGTACTATCATATGGTATTGGGAAGTTATTAATTGGTGTGAGTAAAATCACAGGCAAAGGTCTATTGATGTTACCACTTCTACCATTTATAATGGTTGGTATATCATTAGCTATAGCCGCATCATCTCTAATCTTGGGAATGGTTAAACCAGTTGGTTTATTCCAAGCAATAACAGCCATACTAATTGCGGGTGTGTTTGCAGTAGTTTCATATGGACTGGGTCAATTGTTAACAGGACTTGGCAAACTAAATACAAAGAGCATATTATTTATACCTCTTCTACCATTGATATTAATTGCAATTTCAACAGCCATCGTTGGTTCTTCCTATTTATTAGCAGGTGTTAAACCAATCGGATTATTCCAAGCAATAACAGCTATTTTTATAGCTGGTGTATTTGCAGTGATTGGTTTTGGATTGGGTAAATTGTTGAAAGGATTCGAAGGAATTAGTGCAACAAAAGCGGTGGTTATAGCAGCGATTTTACCAATATTGATGATTGCTATATCGGCAGCCATTCTTGGGTCTTCATTCCTATTAGCGGGTGTTAAACCGATTGGATTATTCCAAGCATTAACTGCCGTTATGATAGGCATAATATTTATACCAATATCTTTTGCAATACCGTTCATAACGAAAGGAATACAGAATGTAAATGTCGGGAAAATCGCATTAGTACCTATTATAATGGTTGCGATGGCATTAACTATAATGTTGAGTTCATACCTTTTAGCAGAAGTTAAAGTAGTTCCATTTGCAAAGTTGATGTCAGCATTGGGCATCTCCGTAGTTCTTGGTGTTATAGGATTGGGTATGAGTTTTGTATTTAACAGACTATCCAAATTTAACAAGAAAACAATGGTAGATGGTGGTATAAATATGGCTATTATAGCAGCGGCTGTTGTTGTATCATCTTTAATACTCTCCGTTGGTAAATATGACAAATACCCAACGATTGGTTGGATCTTCCACGCAGGAATTGCTATGTTAGGATTTGGTTACGCAATTGTAGCGTTAAATAAATTAGGACTAAAACCATCCGATGTAATAAAAGGTGGTATTAGTGTAGTAGCCATAGCAACAACTATATACCTAACATCACTAATTTTGAGTAAGGGCACATATGATAAATACCCTTCTCTAACTTGGGACTTTTACACCGCAGTAGCAATGGTTGGATTTGGTTATGCCATTTTCCTATTAAATAAGATTGGATTAAGTACAGTAGATGTAATAAAAGGTGGTATTAGTGTTATAGCAATAGCTGGTACTATAATGGCTACTTCCCACATATTAGCAAAAGGAGATTATTCAATAACCCCACCAATAGAATGGGTTATGAAGAGTGCGGTTGGTCTTGTTGTTTTTGGAACCGCTATTTATGTAATAAATAAATTTGCTAATCCTACCGATATATTAAAAGGAGCCATAAGTGTCCTATTGATATCAGGCACTATAATGGCCGCTTCTCATATATTAGCACTTGGGGATTACTCAAAAACACCACCATTAGATTGGACAATTAATACCGCAGCTGCAATGATCCCATTTGGTATAGCGGCGGTTGTATTGGGAACTATAGCAACCTCCGGTGTTGGTGCAGTTGCAATTGCAGCTGGATTGGTGGCTATATTAGCCGTGGCCGGTGCTATTGTCGCAACGGATAAAATATTAGCTGTTGGTGACTATTCTAAATATCCGTCAATAGATTGGTCAAAGACGGTTGGTCTCACTTTAGGAGCGTTCGCAGTTGGTATGGGAGCACTTGGTGCAATCATAGTGGGATCACTTGGTTTGGGCGCAGTTGCATTAGCTGCCGGTGCCGCTGCCGTACTTGGTATTGCTGAGACGGTTGTTAAAACTTCAGAAATATTATCTAAGGGCAAATATACTTCGGGACCCACTGTAGATTGGGCATCAGGTGTTTCATTATCCCTAAGTACGTTTAGTGATATTTACAGAATGATGGTTGGAAATTCAGTGATGTCTTTTTTCACTGGTGGAGGAAAAGATGACTTTAAAAACTCCATAATGATGGTTGCCGATACATTAGTCACCGCGAGTAATAAACTAGCAACTGGTAATTTTACAAAGGGTCCAACCAAAGAATGGGCACTTGGAGTTGCTATCTCTTTATCTGCTTTCGGAAACATCTATAAAATGTTGGTGGCGAATAAGGTGATGTCCTTATTTGGTGGTGGTGGAATAGGTCCAAAGGAATTTTCAGAATCAATTACCATGATTACCGATTCCGTAAGTTTGGCAGCCACAAAATTGGGCAAGGTGAACTTCAGAGGTGGTCCAACGGAACCTTGGGCAAAAGGCGTATCGTTAGCATTGGGAGCATTTGGAGATATTTACAGAATACTCGTACAAGGAAGAATTATGGACGCACTTGGTGTTTCAGGTGTGTCACCCAAAGCTTTCTCTGATGCAATAACCACAATAACAAGTGGTATAGTCATATCAGCCAACACATTTGCATTATTTAAATCATCATTCAAGGAAGGTCCGAAAAAAGAATGGGCAGAAGGTGTTTCCATTGCACTTGAGGCATTCTCACCACTCTACAAATATCTCGTATCTGAAAAAATAATGAACTACCTCGGTATAGGTGGAGTTAGTATTGAAAGTTTCAAATCCGCAATAGTAACTATAAGTCAAGGTATAACCGAATCGGCTAAGATTTTTGCCAATCCTGAAAATCAAGTAGATTGGAAAACTGGGCCTACTAAGGAATGGGCAGAGGGAGTTTCAATAGCTTTAAGCGCCTTCTCTCCTATCTATAAGTACTTAGTCTCTCAGAAGATTATGGACTATATAGGCATTGGTGGAGTTAGTGATGAGAGTTATAAATCAGCCATTGTGACCATATCAAAGGGTATCACCGAGGCTGCAAGAGAGTTTGCAAAACCAGAAAATCAAGTTGCTTATAAAAATGGTCCAAGCAAAACTTGGGCAGAAGGAGTATCGTTAGCATTAGGTGCGTTCACAGGCATTTTCCAAGCATTGGGAGCAAACTCATCGTGGTTCACAGGAACTCTTAAACCAGCAGATTACCAAAACGCTATTAAAGCTATTGGTATGGGACTTGCTGAAGCAGCTAGAGCTATTGGTGGAGAAGGTGTCGTATATGATATTAATAAAGTTCCTGACAAGGTTTGGGGTGAAAAAATCTCAGGATCCTTTATGGCTTTTATACCAGCACTTAAATATATCAGCGATCAAAGTGGTTGGTTTAGTAATGGGGCCAAAGATACTGTTACAAATATGGCAGCAATATCAACAGCTATAAAAGATGCCTCATTAACTCTAGCATTAGGGAATTATACTGTAATAATAGATTCTAAATGGACATCTGGTATAAAAGCCACTATTGATGGATTCTTGGAAATACTCAAAAAAATGAGTGAACAAGAGTTTGATTATGATGATGAATATGCCCATTTAAAATCTTCATCGAATGTACTCGTAGCTGTTAGTAGAATACTATCAAGAGGAACATATGTAGAGATTCCTAAAACATATCTGATCAATCTAAAGTCCAATATAATAACATTTGTTAATTTATTATCATTCATTGGTAAGTCCAAAGTAGATAATGATAAGTTGGAACAAGTTAAGGAACTTTCAACTTCGATCAAAAGTGTCTCTCTTATATTAGCCCAAGGTAATTATAATAAAGTTATTCCAAAAGCTTGGATGGATTCTGTTAGAACCAATCTTATGTCATTCTCACAAATGATAAAAGGGTTTGATTCTGGTGGATTACTTTCGATATTCTCCGATTCAACAAATGAAAAAGTAACTGAGTTAGCAAATGGAATTATTGAGTTAGCTAAAATATTCAATGAAAATAAAGTACCATTTGATGTTAAGAAAGTACCTAGTCTACAATGGTCACAAGGATTCAGTACAGCATTAGCAGCGATATTGCCTGGATTAAATTATATTTCTCAGAATGATGGATTATTATCAAGTGGTGAAGATAAATTTAAATCTGGTGTAAATGCAATAGTAGATTCCATAGTTTCAATCTCATTGAAGTTATCTAAAGGAAAATTTGATAAAGCACTGAATGTAAATTTCTTTAAGAATCTGAGTGATAGTACTCAATCTTATATCAATATGACAAAATCTTTAGAGTCAGCTGATTTAAATTATGAATCGGTTAGTGATATGGCTGATAGTATGGTTGAGTTAGCAAAGGCTTATGATAGACTCTCAGAAGCAATGACTAATCTAAATGGACAATTAGGTTCTGTTGATATGGAAAGAATGACAATGTTAAAAAATCTTTCTGGGTCGATTGTTATGTTATCATTAATGGATTCAACACAGTTTGAAAAAATGATGACATCACTAGAAAGTAAAGCAAAGATTTTTGTTGACTTGATGAAGGATACCGAAAAATCAGCAACTGCTGGTATGGAAAAAACTACCAAACCAGTAGAGGTAAAACCTGGAACAAAAGCAGCATCTCCATCAACAGTTAAGACACCACAACAAACACAGAAGCAGAGTGCTGAAGATGCTATGTCTAAATTGGCTAGTGCAATTTCTGGACTACAAGGACAAGTTGCCGTAATCGCAAATGTTATTGGAGGCGGTGGTGGAAATACAAGCTTACAAGAATATATGGAAAATAGGATGAAGAAAGACAAAACTGGTCTTTCTAATTAAAAATATCACACAAAATAATACTTAAATAAAACTTGTTTTATTATTTTTAATATAATAATTTGATGAAAGTCAACATTTTTAGAAAAATATATTTATTTTTCACATTTAGAAAAAACTTACTTAAAGCAGAGACTGATTTAAAGATACAATTTAATATCAGAATTGATAGTATTTTGAGATTCTATACAGTCTTGAATGTGCCTAATGAGGTTATGGAAGAACCTTATAATCTAAGAAAATCTGATATTGATACAATAGGCAGAAACTATGTAAAAGAATATAATTTTCAACTATCACAATTTTTGAACTCTAGAGGACTTACAGAACTCTATGATTTATATGATATGGAGAAAGTAGATAAATATAGTTATCTTTTAGTTTTTGGGTTCTCAATATTCAACACCAAAAGATTGGCTAATAATCTAATTCGTATTTGGATCCCTATTGTATCTACAATACTATTTATCTTTATTTTTTATAAGATATTTTCTTAAAACAAAGAAATCATTTTACATATAAAATAAAAATAAACAATATATGAGTAAATTTTACAAAATTTCGGACGATACTATTTCACTATTCAAAGCAACATTTAGTAAAAAATCCTTCCCATTTAATGTTGGATTTGAATTTGTCGGTTCTGAATCACAGAAAAACTTGATAAAGATATCAAAAATATCTGATCAATTTTTATTTATCATAGAAAAAGAACTTTTAGTGCAAATAAATGAAGATCTTATGCAGGTTTTTGATACCGAATCTATTCAAATTCTTTTTGAACAAGAGATTGATAAAATATCAGTAAATATGGATACTGGTAAAATTAAAATGGTCAAACCCGATTTAACAACATTTTCAAGTCTAATTAATAAATATGGCATTGATAAAATTGCCAGAGCTAATAAAGTGGAAGAATTGTATAGTCAACAAAAAGAAGATGCCCAAGAGGATTTTCTAGTATAAAATAAAAAAATAAAAAAATAAAAATATGGAAAATAAACCAAAATTAGAGAACCATGTAATTAAACCATCAGTCTCTATTTTCGAAAATGAGGTAGAATATAGACTAATGCCATTTATGACCGAACTAAGTCTTGATTCAAAAATTACACAACTTGAAAGTTTTATGAAAGACAATCAAGGGTTTGGTAAATCAGAAGAAGATAAAGATAAATTATATGACGATGCTAAGGCACTCTGGAGAAGTTTCACAAATGAATTTAAAGAAGTTGTTTATACTTTTTATTTAAATAAAAAACAATATCAGTACCTACTCGATCTCTTAAAAGATAAGTTGGAGTATGATGTTAATACTGTTTTTTTCGCAATTGAATTAACAAAACTTTTAGGGAATTGGACAGATGAAGGATCATCGAAAGACGATAATTCTTTGAAAGGTTATTTGGCAGATGCTACAGAAACAACATATATCTACCATTTAATCGCCAAACATAAAATTAAGGGTATCTCAGCCAGTACCTACAGATTCTCCGAAATTCTTCTAAGAATTGGTGAGATTTCTAAAATCGTTTCTTATTATGATACCCACGCCAAGGCTCTTTCAAAAGAAATACAAGATTGGGTAGCCGGATTTGATGGGATTAAACCAGGTGAAGTACAACCACAAATAGCCGAAGTAGTTTAAAAATAAATAAAAAACCCCCATTTCTCAATGAGGGTTTTTTATTAACCACCAAATACACCTCCACCCCCACCTCCACCAGAGGATATAGCTGTTATTATTTTCGTATGTTGCATTACTGGTTGGAATGGACCAATTGGATCACCTTGAGTTTTAGAACCCGATAAATCATTTAATCCCCTAATTTCATAATTTTTCTTAACTGTATAATTTTGCCCATACCCATTATCAGATGTTACCTCAATCACTATGAATGGATCAATATTCGAATCTACAGTAAAGTTATACGAATGACCAGCCTTTATTGGAGGAGGTACCTGACCAGGTAATAATTGACCACCCAAACTAAATGTAGCCACTGTTCTATATTCAAGTAGATTTTGAACAGGTAATAAATCCATTACTTTCCACTCCGTCATATAAAACCATGAAGAAAATGATTTATTATTTTGTATATCTATAAATGGATTAACAGTTGAAGCACTACCAAATATTGTAAAAGATGATTGAGTTCCAATATACTGATATATTTCTCTTCTATATTCAGCATACTGACCCAATTGATAATCAACAACAGATGACCAAGGAGAAACACCACTATATTTTCTCGGATTTTTTAGTCTATTATTAGGTATAACTGATTCATATAAAGTATCATAATAAGTAATCCTATTACCAATTTGGTATGTAAAGAATGGATCCCACTCCTTATAAGTTTTATAAGTTCTTATTCTAACTGTAAAGTAATCAGGTGCTACTGAATATGTCGGTACATATCCCATAAAGAAATTAACCTGACAAGTATAAACTGTAGAACCACTGTTTATAGGCATCAAATAAGCTTCATCCAGATTAAAATTTACCGGTGTAAAAGATTGTTTGATATTTAAGATTTTTGTGTCATAGTTTCTATGCTGTATAGTATCAACACCAACAAAATCTGCTCTACCGGTGATATCAAGAATCCTATGAGTTATTGGAATAACCTTCTTCTCTAACCATAGTTTTAATCCTTGCAACTTCATTATAACTTCAGCCAGTGAATATAATAAGACATTTGTTCCTTCTTTATCTGTTATCTTATAAGTTAAATTAAAAAGATTAGTCTCTTCAAAGTTTGGATTAGGTAGAGTATGTTTTATAAAATCATTTTCTTTCCAACCAGGTACAGAATTGTCAAATATATCAGGTATTTCAACTTTAAAGAGTTTGTAAAAGTCTCTAGAATTTAAATTTATATTTCTATAATATTCATATAACTCAAGATCATTATATCCAAAAAAGTTAATGGAATTTATAATCGCTTTATAAGAACCAACATAAGGAAAAATTTGATCCCTAACCATTAACATTTCTTTTCTTTTCTTATTTAAGAAGTTCCAATCTATACCTTGTTCATTTATATCATATGTTTTAAATATGAAAGTATCATATGGATCAATCAAATGACCAGAGTTTGCTAATTCTATTTTATATCTAATATCTTCAATTTCTGTTTGAGATTTTATGGTAAATTTAGCTACCATTTTATCAATAACCTCAAATTTTACAGTTAGATATGTTACTCTACTAAACGAAGGATAATCATCAATTTGAGTAAATTCATTTGTGAAAAATCTATCTATAAATGAAACAACTAAATATTTTGTAAATACTCTCAATATTTTAACAGTTATTCCACTATTACTAGAAATATATTTATTTTTTTCATTACTATCATCAGTAATGGTTATTTTTAAAAATTGCCCTGGTTTTAAACCCCTACTAACACCATCAGAATCTTGTCTGAAGTTTGTTTGTGAATTCAAATCAAAAACTATCATCCCATATAGACCATCTTCTTCATTAAAATCAAAACTAAAAGCAATAACATCACTATTTGTTGAATTAGCAAATACAGTAAATGATATATCTTCCCTTTTATAAATTTCTAGTTTTTTTGAAATAACACCCTCATCTTGTGAGTTTATACCTATAAATATCTCTATAGGAGTTGGTTTTGTAATAAAGTCGGTCTCTGAGTCAACGTGATCCAAAGAAAAAGTTAATTCGTCAAATATAGTTTTTTGAAATTCGGATAATAATACTCTATCAGGTTTCGTATTTTCTTTCTTGTTCAATGAAACTAATGGAAGAGGTTTCTCACCTATATAAGCAAGTTGCCCAGTAGTCGTCAATTGATCTCCAGAGAAATCATATAAGAATATATCCGGTAATTGATCATCTTCCCACCTAACAATTAAATCCACAAAAGGCTCATCATTATAATTTTCCCTTGGTTTTCTAATATATTCTCTAGTCTTAAACCATAAATCGGGATGCTTAACGTAATTCGGATCCAATGTTCCATAATTGTTTTCACCAACTTCTACGAAATTGGTTTCCACCGTTTCCAAGTTAGCACCAAGTGTTACCGAGATTTCAATCAATGATTGCACTTGTATTATATCATTTGGTATAATACCAAAAATACTTTGTCTATCTGGATTATAAATTAATTTTGTTATCCTTCCCTCATTAAACGTTTCTGAGTGTTTGAATGTGAAGTTTTTAGTATCAAATACAAATAACTGTGGACTATTTTGTGAAGCCAAATATATATCACCATCAAATTGATTTATAGCCAATGGTCCATATTCTGGTGTAGTACCAGAATCTACTAAGTTACCTTCTAAATCAAAAGTAGTTATACCCTCAGTTGTTGATAAGGCCATTTCATTTTTAATATTATTAAACAAAAGGTTTCTTGTAAATGGAGGATCTTCCTCAGCTTTGTAAATAACACCACCATCACCAACAGCAAATCCATTATTTGTATCCATCATGTAAACAGAATATAAATCATTGAATCCTCTATCCTCACTCAACCAACTACCATTCACACCACCCCGCAAAGATCGTCTTATCACATTCCTTTTACCAGTGATAATACCAACTGATGGATCTGGGAAGTCAACTGATGTCAAACTAGCAGTAGTACCAGTGTGTACATAATCCCACTTACTACCCCCATTAGTTGTTCTCAACATTATACCATTATCACCAACGATCCATCCTCTATTATCATCAAAGAAGTGAACATCGGTCAAATTAAATTCAATACTAATCCAATTTGTTCCACCATTACTTGTTCTGAAAAACTTACCATTACTATCACAACAAATACCATTATTAATATCCTTAAAAGATATTGATGTTATGTCACCTGTTGAAATTATCTGTAGTGACCAAATATTACCAAAATCAATAGTTTTCCAAATTCTACCACCAACACCACCAACCCATCCAGCACTCACATCCGCAAAGTAAACGGCCAATAAATTAAATGATCCGGGTGTTACTGCTGATAACCAAGTGGTTCCAGAATTAGTAGTTTTGAATACTACACCATTATCACCAACAACACATCCGAAAGCACCACTGAAATGAATATCATTTAAATTTCTTGGTGTTACAACAGAAGTAACGGGATAGTATTCTGTTATGGTTTCGGAAACATTCAACTCTATATAATCATTTGGAAAAATTGAGTTGAAACCAGATATTCTTATCTTATCCCCACTAACAAAGTTTTTACCTCTATCAACATAAGAATTTATCGTAACAGTTCTGTTAGAATTTACAGTGAAAGTAAATATAGTACCAGAACCAAAGCCCCAAACGTTAGAAGTGGAACTAGTTTGTGAAATATTAGTAAATGTTTGACCGAAAGAAGCACTAGCAAAAACACCACTCGGGGTTACTGTTCGAACTCTTCTAAACCTCGATTCATCAGTTCCTAAAATAGTACCAGAGTTACCAACAACAAACTTTAATCTCTCATTGATAACATAAACACCATTTAAATTATTTGTTGTCCAGTTTTCACTGGAAAGATTTGTATGATCAAACCATGAAGATCCATTTTCAGTGAATAATATTGTTCCAGAATTACCAACAGCTAGACCAAAATCAGTACTACTAAAATGTACCGAATTTAAATCATTTGTAGTTACTGATGTTTGTCTATTACCCCAATTTAATCCGTTGTTTGTAGATCGGCTTATCAAACCACCAGAACCAACTAACCAACCAGTATTTGTATTGTCTACAAAATAAATTGAGTTTATATTGGATGATGTAAAACCCGGATTTATAGTATACCAATTTGTTCCATCGGTAGTAGATAATAAAGTTCCATTTTCACCACCAACTAATATAACATTATCAGTTGGAGATACTTTAAATTTTGAACTAAGAAGGGTTGTTTTTATGTTTTGGGTGACAGGTGGTGTAAGAGCCGAGGCATTTAATTTAGCAATATAACCACTATCACCAACCACATATACTAAACTACCATCAGCATTAGACCATAACGAATTTGGTTTTTTAAGTGTACCATAAGTCTGATAAGCAGAACCATTATAGATATAAATTGTATTATTACTCGCAATCAAAATTGCTAAGTTAGACCTCACAACTCTAACACCGGTAATATCAACGGTGTTATTCGCAGGTCCAAATAAAGACTGCCAAGTTATCCCACCATCATTTGTTCTAATTACTGTGTTTTTTTCACCCACTGCCCATGCTAGACTATATGTTGTAGAGTGAACAGATCTCAAGGTTTGTGTAACACCACTAGATTGAGTTCCCCAGTTTTCACCAGCACTTACAGTTTTTAATATTGTACCCCCCTCACCAACAGCATATCCAGACGAAGTCGAACCAAAATAAACATCTCTGAGATTTTTTGTAACACCAGAAACAGAATTCAACCAAGGAGATACTCTGACTTCACCAAGATTCAATGAAGAAACCTCACCACCATTTAAATTTAAAATATTAGATGAATTAAATAAATATATTGATGATCTTGTAGGTTCATAAAATAAATCTTGCCTCAAACCGTTTACGGAAATAGTATCTTGTAATGTTCTAGTCGATCCATTTATTCTAAGTATCTCATCATCAGATGCAACATACATATCCTGTTCAGAAGGATTATAAACAAAATTATAATACCTCTTAGTAGTGTTTGTTCCTGGATAAGATTTTGAAGGAGTACTAGTGAAATTATTATAATACCAAATATCAAACTTTGTAGTATTATAAGAAACATAAACATCACCATTATCAGTATTATCAACACATCTTTTACCCACCAAATCCGGACCCAAATCAATTACATGATCCAACTTTGGATAAAGTGGATCGACCAAATAAATTTTATCCTCACTCAAACAATATAAATAATTGTTGAATGAGTTAAAAGTCATCGAAACACCTTTAGTAAAATTTGGTAGTTTTATTTCGGTTTCTACTCTACCAGTTATTGAGTTTACCACTGTCAATCTTTCCCCAAATACATAAATCTTATTAACAAGACTCAAGTAAATCAAGTCAACAAACCTCGCCTCATCATTTATTGGAAAATTTTTATTTACCGCGTAACTATTTGTAGCTCCAAAATTAATGCTAAAAGCATCCGAGAAGTTAAAGTTATTAAACTCGCCACTATTAGAAGGTAATGGAGGAGCTATAGTACAACCAGTAGCACCAAAACCATTACTCAATGCTATCGTAATAAATGGTGAAATATTACATATTGGATCTGTTGTACCCCAGAATGGTCCCTGATAACTAAGAACTATGTCCTTTGGTCCCAAATATTCGATATTATATTCTTGATTATTGAACGGCCTTTTACTATTATTTATTGACACTAGCTGACCTGTTGCAAAAGGTTGTTCCTCAAATGAATATGTCGGACTAGTCATCACAATTTCGTTTGAAGTTATTAAAGCTCCATTGTTACCACCAAATAAGTTTCTATAAATATAAGAATCATTACCAGGCAAACTAGAAGCCCCGGTATTTACTGAGATCTCAAAACGAGTATCTTGTTCTTTCACATCAAAAGTTATCATAGATAAGACAGCATCTACATAAATACCATATCCTTCTAAAATTGGACTATAGTTCTCAACCCAATTATTCATTGTTGTTAAATAATCAACAGTTCCATCTGAAAATAATGTTACCCTCTGAGTATATTCCCTATCATTTACTGTTATTGAAAAATAAGTTCCTACATTATTAAAAATTACCTGAGCCCTTTGTAGATAATAATTAGCAGTTGTCCCAACTTCCACATTAAATACCAACGGAACATTTGGATATTCTGTTGTTAATTGAATTGTGTTTAAGTAATAAGAATAATCTTTACCAGTAAATTTAAGTTTTGGAATTACTCCGGTTAAAGCAAGTTGCAAATACCATGAAGTCATCCAATTTCTTAAAGTTTTATCTATAGTCCTATCTAAATTAATATCCAAAGAATCATAAATAAACTCTACTTCTTGATAATATATCTGACCATTTATAGTCAAACTTATACCATATTCATCTATATCGGTAAAAACTACATTATAGTTAAAGTTTTCACAAATATTCTCACTTATTTCCGGTTTTAATATTTCTTCTATCTCAACGTTTTGTTCATATACATTAGTCACTATTGTTTTATCCTCATAGTTAAGACCATTTAAAGCAATATAAATCTTAGCTTCTACATAGTTACTAGGATATAACAAATCAAGATATAATCTTTTATTTTCATAATAGTAATCAATATTGAAAAATCTCAGATCTTCACGATATCTCTCTACAGATGATCCTAATGCCACATTAATACTCTGAGTAAAAGTTTGAGAATATGTAAATCTATTATTGGTTAATTGAATTTCAGTTGATAAAAATGATTCAATTTCTAATGAGGATTTTACAGGTAAATAAGTTGGATCCCCCCAATATGTCGTATTATCTGGTAAAATAGATGAAGTAGCTGTCCAGATATATGCATTTCTACACTCATAAATATTGTTATTATACAATACCTGTGAAGAAGTAGCAAAATATGTTGTCTTATTTATACCAGTAAACTTTGGTATATTATCAACGGTCAAAGCATTTGTATTAATAGTAGCAGATGGTAAAAAAAACTCAGTACCTGGTTTTAATATTTTAGGAATTTTACCACCAAACAAAACTTTACTACTTGTTAAACCAAGACTACCAATATAAACAGTTGGTAATTCAGTTTTTAAAGTCACATCCAAAAGCAAATCATAACTTTGAGTTAGAAATCTAGCGTCTAATTCATACCTCCTATAAACTTTATCATTTAAAAGATAATTTTTAACTGTATAAATACCATCGTTTAACTCAGTGTTTATTAGATTAATAACTTTACCATTAAAATACTTATCATAAAAATCAGGTTCTGACCAAGCAGATAGATTATCAGTATAATCTGGTTTAATATAATTATAAACACCAATTGAGTTCACACCACTAATAGTTATATCTTGTAAAACAACAGGGTCGTTAATTAAAGCTCCAAATTTTTCATTAAATGTCCTATTATCTAAATTGGACATTATCATTATTGCATTTTTCTTAGTTTTAACTACGGTATAAGATTGATTTAAGTTAGAAAATTCCAAGAACTGTTTATCAAAATTTACTTGAGTACCAACTGGAAATTTCTTTTCAAAGTCATTACCATATACCCACTTAGAATAAAAAGTAGAATCTATGTTAGGTAACTCAATTTGCGATACGGATTGAGTAAAAAAAGAGTTACCAGTAATGTTGAATCTATATTCATTGAATAACTGAAATTTCTGTAAATAAATATCACCAGGTCTCTCATATTCAAAAGATGGTATTCTTTCAAACATATAAAGACCAGCAGTCTTAAATGTATCATCACTATTAGCATGGAAAATTAAATCACCCTCCCACCTTTCATCATCCTCATTATATCTAAAATTTAAATTATCCCCCTCTTTATTAAAGAAAATTAGTGATTGCATTAATTGACCGTCGTATTTTGTTTATATATTAAAATGTTACTTTTTAAATGAAGGAAATAATATATATGATTAAGAAAAAATAACTGTTTATGAAATATATCAATCTATTCAACAATTTCAAACCCATAAGTGAAAACCTAAAATACCATGTGGATAATAATCTACCTGTTTTAGAAAATGTATTCAGACCAGGATCTACATCTTTCTTTGAGATTATAAAAGAAGCTAGAGAATTATTTGACAACAATGAAGTTGAGTTATGTGGTATTGATAAGATCTTATTCGAAACAACTGATTTAGGAAAGTTTGAACTTTTCGAAGGTGAAATGGTTCCTTTGGACTTACCTTTAGAAGTTATTGAAGAAATAAATGAAGCAGAATATAAGGGTAAAAAAGTTTCAGTTGGTAAGCCAATGAGGAATACTGGATCTGGTAAAAAATACTATGTTTATGTTAAAAATCCAAAAACTAAAAAAATAATTAAAGTTAGTTTTGGAGATGCTAAAGGTGGATTAAGTGCCAAAGTTTCTGACCCAAAAGCTAGAAAGGCTTTTGCTTCTAGACACCAATGCCATTTGAAGAAAGACCGCACAAAGCCAGGATATTGGGCTTGTAGAGCAAACAGGTACGCGAATCTCTGGGGTGGAAAAACTTATCCTGGTTTTTGGTAAAATAAAATATTTTTATGACACTACCATTTCAAGAATCAAAAATAACCGATATAAGTTATATTAGAACATTTTATGAAAATGTTGATTCTGGAGATTTACACTGGCATCGAGACCGTGAGGATAGAATAATAGAATCAACCCATGAAACTGATTGGACTTTTCAAATCGATAATGAACTACCACAAAAATTAAATAAAGAAATATTTATCCCAAAAGGAGTATATCATAGATTAATAAAAGGTAGTGGGGATTTGATATTAAAAGTTGAAAAATTAAAATAATATATACATTATGAAACATTTAAT
>Ga0181358_1000399_pt1 | contig 19310 bp, 26 predicted proteins | sample Fa13VDMM110SD_FD_130096 | JGI IMG/M metagenome (GOLD analysis project Ga0181358, IMG submission 130096) | Freshwater viral communities from Lake Michigan, USA - Fa13.VD.MM110.S.D | ecosystem: Environmental > Aquatic > Freshwater > Lake | place: USA: Michigan | collected 2013-09-24 | reverse complement strand
TTAATTTTTAATTTGCTACCAAATTTTTTAATGTCTTCCATTAAATTATTTTTTTAACTCCGAAAACTTTAAGAAATTCTTTAAGAGGTAGTTGTTTACGACCGGAAAAGTATTTTGCAGCCTGTAATCGTGAAGTTGTTATTGTGCGAGAGATAGTTTCTTGTGTTTTGTCTGTTTTATGGTAAAATCCAAATAGCATAGTTAATTAATTTTATAATTATTTCTATAATTATTTATTATATTCATTTCTTTATATTTTTTATAATCTAAATATTTTATATGTTCTCCTATTAAATTAATACAATGATACAGCTCAGCGGAATTTGCATGATAATCTCTTAAAAAATGATTGGTTGAAACGGTTTCTATCTTATCTCTATACAATTGATCGTCTAAAGGAGTATGATTAATTAATATATCATCTATACTTTCTCTAAAAGATACATTCCATGGGTAAAGCTGAATTTTGTCACATATGGTAGTAAACCATGAATCTATATTGCTATGAGGGCATATTTGTCCCCATATTTCTATTAATTTTTTAGGATAAATAGGAAAGCCTTCTTGGTAAGTATGTAGAAATCCATTTGGCTCAGGAGCCCATTCCATTTTCGGATAGTAAATTTTAAATTCTTTTAATTTATCCTCTAATATTCTATTCCAATTTTTTGTAACTATAGTAGCATCATCCCCAAATCCAAAAATATATTTTCCTTTAGCTAAATGAATTAAATCTTCATAAAAATCTACTAAATTAAACCACCCCCTTGATCTAGAATTAATTACAAAAGTAATATTTTCAATTTTATTACTTATATTTTTAATATATTCTATACTTTCAGTATCATCAAAATCTAATTTAATTAAAATTTCAAAATTAGACAAATCAGGATCAGCTAAAGATAAAAAAGAATCTATAGTAGACTTTAAATTTTCAGTTCGTTTTCTACTAGGAAAAAGAACAGAAAAGGTGTATTGTTTTTGGATTCTTTTATTCATAAGTTTTTTATATTATTTCGTATTCTATTTCAGTATTAGCTAACCCCCAATTATCATTATTTTCAGATTCGGTAAAAAATTCTACCCATTTCCATGGATCATTATAATATTGTTTTGAAGGAGATGAACCATCATTCCCCATACCCCTATGAGACATATGATATAAAGGAACATTATAAATAGCTTCTAAGTTAAATCCGTTTAATACTGCTTTCTTCTGTATATTAGTGTCTCCAAAACAGGCATATAACATTTGTTCTTCAAATCCTTTTACTTTAAGCCATACTTCTTTAGTAGCTGTTTGGAAATCGCCGCAACAGTTAATTAAACTATAATTATCATTGGGTGTTACTTTAGATGGGAAAAATCTAGGTTCACTTGTTTTATCCATATCTTCTCTAAGCAATTCCCAATCAAAGTTTCTTTTTTCTAATTCAGAATATTCTATATCTCTTCTAGAAAAGGAATAAAAAGTATTTTTATTGGCCTTAGAAATAAAATCATCTAAATATTCTTTTTTAGGAGCTATTATATCCATAGCAGTACTAGTAATCCAGTCTGTATTACATCTACGAATTAAAATATTTTGAGCTAATATAAAGGCGTATGGGCTAATTTTAGGATCATTTCCTGTTATAATATTAACTATATTTTCAGGTATAACTATGTGGTAAATTTTCCCTTGGTGCAAAATTTGATTTTTTAATTCCCACAGCAATGGGCCGTTTTTTGCTGGAGAGTTCCAATCACAAAACCACACTTCATCAAAAGTTTTTACCATTGAATTAAGGCAAGCTACAATTCTTTCATGTTCTTTATAGCCATCATTTCTGCAACCTAATACTACTCCTTTTGTCATATTTATTTAATTATTTTTATTTTTAGATAGTAGATACCCCTAATTTTTGAACTACTATTGTTGTACATTTTTGAGCAAAATTAATTGCTAAAGATATATCTTTATGTTTAATAAAATCTGCTACTAACCCGGCTAAAAAAGTATCTCCTGCTCCTGAGACATCTTTCACAGGAACTTCTTGGGTTGAATAATTAGTATTTTGATAATTACAACCGTATTTACCTCTAGTAATTATAGTTTTATTAAAAAGTGTTTTATTATGGTTTAGAATATGTTTATTTTTTTCATATTCATTAGAGTTAATTTTGATAAAACTAATATTATTAGCCCAATCACCTAATACTTTTTTACTATCTAAAAATGTTAAAGAATGATGATTTGATATATATTTAATATCTTCTTCTGTTAAAAATCCTTTACAATAATCACTTATAACCACAACATCATATGCTAACCAATCTATCTCAGAAAGTACTTCTTGAGTAACTCTTTCACATCTATCATTTTCATCTACTCGTAAAAGTATATAATTGTATTTAGAACACACATATCTAATCTTTCTAATTATAGAATTATTAGTAATGAATTCTATATCACACCCTAACACTTCTAAATTTTTAACTACATTCCCCGCCATTCCTGGGGTGGATATTTCTTTTTCAGGTATGATTACTTGGATTGGGGCCTCAGGGGCTAGTCTATCTACTTTACCATATTTAAAAATATCTATACAGCTATCTCCTATAACTAATATTTTCATCGTCTTAAAAATTTACGTCCAGATTTAATTTTATATCTCCAATAATTTAATAAATCATTCATTGTTGTTTCAAATGAAATTTTAGGCTCCCATCCGGTATGATTTTTAAATTTATTACAATTAGGTATTTGCAAATCAGCATCAATTGGTCTTAAACGTTCTGGGTCTGTTGCTATTTCAATGTTTTTAACTGTTGATTGGCTGATTAGATAGCTGAGCATATCACTAATTTTGCAAGTATAAGTACCTCCTATATTATAGTACTCACCAGATATAGGATTAATGGTTACTAACATATAATAAGCATTAACAGCATCTCTTACATCAGCATATGTTCTTAACGAATCTAAATTTCCAACATATATTTTAGGTTCTTGTAATCCAGCTTCGATCATTGCTATTTGCTTAGCAAATGTTGATTCTGAAAATACATCTCCTCTTCTAGGGCCAGTATGAGTGAACATACGTGTGGTCATAATGGTCATTCTATATGCTTCAGCGTAATATCTACCTACTAAATCTGTTCCTACTTTAGATATAGCATAAGGTGATGCTGGATGAAATCCACATTCCTCATTGATTGGTAATTTTTCTTTAGGGACACGACCAAATACTTCACTTGATGCACATACGTGAATTACAGCATTTTTGTATTCTGAGCGTTTAATTGCTTCTAATAAATTAGTAGTTCCTAAAATATTTGTTTGAAGTGTTTCAATTGGGGAATCAAAACTTGTTTGTGGATATGATTGAGCTGCTAAATGAAATACATAATTTGGTTTTGATTTATCTACAGCTACTAGTAATGATGCTAAATCATTTAAGTCACCATATACTAATTCAATACGTTCTTTTTTATTTATTTCATCTGATAAATGTTCAATATTTTCTAATGAATCATTCCATCGAGCTAAACCATATATTTTCCAATTAGTATTAGTTAATAAGTAATCAGCTAAATGTGATCCTACCATTCCTGTTATACCGGTAATAAAAGCGTTAATCATTGTTTATTTGTTTATATAGTTTATTTATAGTAGGGATAAGAATATTAAAATCTTCACCAGCCATATTGTAAAAAGACGTATCTCTATTATTACCGCTACTATTTGTTACATTACCACTTACTCCTTCTTTTTTTAATTCAGTATCAAGATTACTTATTAAGGAATAACTTACATTAGTTTCTATAAATCTACTTATATTATGTATTTTTTTAAGTTTATATAATAAACTACAAGTTATTAATTCTCTACTGCTAGAAAAATCTCCTTCTTTAAATATATCCCAAGTTAAAGCTACCCATTTCTTTGTAAGAATAGGAACCATTTCATTAAAATGCATAATAACATCTCCATTAGAGGCATCCTTAGAGTAAATATCATAACATACTTTATGAGTTTCTGAGTTTCTCCCCCACATATTTGTTTTAGTAAAAAGAGCAAATATATTATCATTATATATATTTTTTTTAGAAGTTATTTCTAAATCCCAATTTTCAGATACATCTATAATATCATCTACAATTACCCAATTAAAATAATAATCATTTTTACTAATAAAATCATATTGAGCTTTTAAAATAGGATACCAACTATTTTCTATATGAGGAACTATACTCCATTTAACTTCAACAAAAGTATCTTTTATACCTTTATAAAGATCTACTTCATCATCATCAATTATACATAAAATATCAAAATTATCTGATGAGTTACACTTATTATATAAATCTTTTATTACATCATATACTCCTTTTGGTCTTGATCTAGATTGTATAATTACAATTAAGTCTTTATTCATTATTTATTATTTTTATACCATTCAATAGTTTTTTCTAACCCTTCTTTTAATGATATTTTAGCTTCCCAACCTAATTCATTTTTAATTCTAGATACATCTACTAAACGAACAGGAATCATAATTGGTTTAGTAACATCATATCTAAATTTAGGTTCATAACCATAAATGCTAGTAATAGTTTCTACTAATTCAGTTACTGTAGTGCCCCTACCAGTTGAAGCATTGTAAGGACGACCTGTAGGAGCTTTTTCAACAACATGCATTATAGCATCAACAACATCATCTACATAAATAAAATCACGCGTTTGGGAACCATCACCCCAAACTTCAAATGGATTCATTCCACTATCTGCTTTCATAATTAATTGAGGGATAGCATGTCCATTTTCATTAAAGGCGTCGTGAGGACCATAAATTGCTGTTGTACGTACAACACCAAATTTAGTTTCTGAGATGTCTTGATAGTAACGGATTACTTGTTCCACATAGCGTTTCATCCAACCCACACCTCTATATAGTTTATGTGGTTCAGAATCATATGCTTCATCTTCATTTACTGGATGAGAGACATCAGGATACATAGTTGAGCTGCCAATAAAGCCAAATAATGGGGTTTTGCTTCTTACGGCGGCATCAATCATATTAATCGAAGTAAATAAATTATTTCGTACTAAATCAAGAGCATTACCATATTCAGTTTGGCCTTTAGCTCCACGAATAAATGCTACAAAATTAAATACAACATCAATACCTTCTAAAACACGCATACAATCTTCGTGCTGCATAAGATCACATTGTATTATTTCTAAATTGGGGTGCAATTCAATATTGAGTCCCCTATTTTGATAGACAGTAGCTCTAACATTAGCCCCATCATTTAACAATCTTTTTACAGCAGCATGCCCGGTAATACCAGCCGCGCCTGTTACTAAAACATTTTTTCCTTTATAAAAACTCATAATTATTTATTTAATGCATTAAACTTTTTTTCAATTTTGTCTTGGTTCAATATAAACCATTCAATTGTGCTCTCCACGCCTTTTTTAATAGAAATTTCAGGATAGAAACCATATGAATTAGCTCGTTCCATACTAAAAATTCTACGAGCATCACCCGATGGCTTTTCAGGAGACCATTGGATTGGTTTATTGAAATAATTAGCTACAGTTTCAGCTAGTTCTTTAATTGTTATTCCTGTTCCTGAGCCTAGATTAAGTGGTTTAGTAATTTTATTTTCAACAGCGAAAACCATTCCGCGAGCAACATCTTTGGCATGAATGAAATCCCTAATTGGAGAACCATCTCCCCATACATCTAAAATTTCATTTTCATATGCTTTACGAATAAGTGAAGGAACAACCATAGCATTTTTTAAATCAAAATTATCATAAGGACCATACACATTAGCTGGCCTTACAATTGAGCATTTTCCTTCTCCATATTGTTTTTCATAGGCTTCGCACTGCAATTCTCCCATACGTTTAGCCCACCCACCGTACCAATCATTAGGTGAGGGTGAACCTTCCCAAACATCGTCCTCATAGAAGACTTCAGCTGGGGTGTAGACTCCTACTGTACTAGTATATAAATACCATTTTATTTTGGCTTGCATTGCTGCTTCTAGCATATTAGTATTAAATTGCATCATAGGACCCATAATATCAGCGGGTTGTTCCATAGTTACTTTTGGAGAACATTTAATACCAACAAGATTAAATACATAATCTTGCCCTTTGCAAATATTTTGACATTGATCAAAATAAAGTAGATTTGCTTTAACAAAATTTACATCTTTAGGTAGATTTGTGGGTTGATTTAAATCAGCTATGGTTACTTGGGCACCACGCTCTGTCAATAAATCAACTAATTGACGACCAATCATTCCGGCTCCACCGGTTACTAAAACTTTTTGATTTTTAAACATTATTTAATTTTTTACAAAGATTAACAATTTGCTCCTCAGTCAAATCAGTATGGTTGCCAACATAAAGGGCATTATTATGAATATAATCAGCGTGAGATAACACTCCACTTATCCTATGAGGAAATTTTTTAAGATATGGTTGGCGAGCTTGATTACCCCCCCCGGCAGTACCTAAACGATATTCAACCCCCTCATTTTCTAAAATAGTACATATATCTTTAAGTTTATTGCGAGTAATACTTTGCATTACAAGAGGCAAAGCAAAATTACTACTTCCACTAGTTGTAAAACTAGTTATAAATTTATTGGTGTCAAGATTATTTAACCAAATATGTAAATTTTCAGTTCTGCGTTTTACATTATTATCAATACGTTTCATCTGTTCAATACCCAAAACGGCATTTAATTCGGTTGAGCGCATATTGAACCCAGCTACGGCGAATGTAAACAATGGATTTAAATCAGGACACATTAATTGGTAATCACGTTGTAGTTCCTGGGATGCTTCTCTGGTCATGCCATGTGAACGGAATAATTTGGCTAAATCATATAGCTTATCATCATTTACACAAACTGTCCCACCTTCAATAGTAGTAATATGGTGCCCGAAATAAAATGAAAATAATGAAATGTCGCCGAAGGAACCTACTTTTTGATCTTTATAAGTAGCACCATGCGCTTCACAACAATCTTCAATCAATAGAATATCACGTTTTTTAGCAAACTGAATTAGTTCATCACTAATACCATTAAATCCTAGTGTATGGACCAATACAATAGCTTTAGTTTTTGGTGTAACTGCATTTTTAATATTTTCCAGAGTAATATTAAAATCATTTAATGAAACATCTACAAATACAGGAGTCATACCTAATTGAACTACTGAGGAAATATCTGAGACCCATCCAATAGGGGGGACAATAATTTCGCCTTTGCCTTTTAATTCCTTAGTCATAGCAATTGAAATAAAATTAGCAGAGGCACCAGAATTAACCATAACTGTATGCTTTACTCCTAACCATTCAGACCAAATTTTTTCAAATTCTTTAACTTTAGGTCCATTAGTAAAACGTTCACTATTTAAGCAAAAATCAGCTAATATTTTTCTATCACTTTGGGTAATATTGTCATTAATAAGAGGCCATTTAAATTCCATATTTAATTTGTTTTAGATATTCAACTATTTTTTCGGCGTTTGGAGGTAAATTATCTACAGTGGGGTGAAACCCGGCGGTGCGTGGTTCTAAACCCAATGTCCATACTCTTTTTTCAGAAGCCAAACTTAATTCATTAGCAATACTACTTGCTGTTCCTTCGACATAATCATCATCTGTAACTAAACCCCCAAAACGAGAATTATTAAGAGATTCAATCCACTTATCCATTACACTAAATGGTTTAATCCACAATTGATGAAAAATATTAATTTTAATTCCTTCTTTTTTAGTTAATTCTAATAATTTTTTCATTTCTAAACGAGTGATAGAAATAGGAAACAAAGTAAAATCTACTTTTGTATCTTGAATAATATTTTTTAATTCTTCAGTATTATCATATGATTTTCTATGTTCTGATATGTAATATGGTTCATCATCATCCATGAAACAATCATAAACATATTGATATTCCCCGGGAGTCATAGGAGATACTACTTTTATTCCGGGCATGCGTTGCGCCATTGAATGGTGAGATGAACCTGCTACTGGTCCTACACCACCTTCCATAGCAATGCTTCGAACAAAAATTGGGCACGGGCGGCTCCAAATTTCTTTGGACTTAGCAGCATAATTAACTACTGAGGCTAGGTTATACCATTGGAATCCTTGGTAACGAACTACATAAATTGGTCTACCACCTGCTAGAGCAATCCCTGTTGCAATAGCTCCTCCAGCAACATCAGCCATTGAAAATTCAACCATCCCCTCTTCTTCATACATTTCAGGTAATGTGCCTCCAACCCAACCAACCGCTGTCAAGCATTGCCCGTAACATTTGCCTTTGCCTTCTGATAAATGTTTGCGAGTAATTTCTTTTATTGTATCTCTAACTGTTGTTGCCATAATTTTTCTACTAGTAACTTATTATTTGTGTCAATTTTTAAAGCTTCACCACCTAATAACTTTAATTCTTTTTCATATCTGGTATCATAATCACCATCTTGGCCCGCCCCGGCATGCCAATACTTTCTGGTGGTGTTAATATTTAAAAGCATTGGGTGATTAAAATTATATTCATGTAATACTTCCCATAGTGAAAGTGGATTATCATCTATATTATGAGCTTTTATTTTAAATGCTCTAGCCACATCATCCATTTCCCAATTACGCCTTACTTTTTTTTCAGTTAAAATAGATAAATTATTATCTTCTACTATAAACAAAACAGGTAAATTTTTAGTTGATGCCCAACCCAATGCTCCTAAAACATAATCTTCTTCTGCGGACGCATCCCCCATCACTGCAATAGTAGGTTTACGAGTTTTGTAAGCGTGTCCTACAGCAATAGGAACTTGACTACCCATCAAACCATCATGTCCAAAAATATTTTTTTCAATAGAATGGATTGATGCTGACCCCCCCATTCCTTTAGAACATCCTGTTTTACGCCCTAACAATTCATCAATTAACTGGGTAGGGTCTGCTCCTTTACACAAATAATGTGAATGCCCCCTGTGTTGAATAAACACATTAGAATCAATGTTTTTTTCTTCTAATAAAGTATAGATTGATGCTGGGATGTATTCTTGTCCTGCTGAGAGGTAGAATGGGAATCTAATATGCTTATCTTGAGCAACCCTATAAACTTGATTTTCAAAGTGCCTACAAAAAGATGCTTTGTTAAATACTTTTAATCTATAATTATTCATATTTTTTTATAAAATTTAAGGTTGATTCCCAATCAGTATGTCTATACCCATTATCATCAATATAAAGAAAGGCTCTAGGTTTTTCTGCTGTAATTTCAGACACACAATCTAAAATATCATGTTTATCTAACCATTCTTCTATTAATTGAATTCCATTTTTACCATTTATCAATGGGCGATTTGGTTTGGCTTTAGCAGTAAAAATAACTATACGGTATTTTTTAGATAATTTACGAACAGCTTCTAAAGAACCAGGAAGTGGGTCTCCATAACAAGTTCCATCATGAAACCCTTTGTCAAAATTATGAATCACACCATCAAAATCAATAGCTAAGTTATTTAATTCAGCATCAAATTCAGGGGGGAAATATTTATTCATTTGGTTTAATGATCATTATTAAAGTTTCAGGATCTACTTTATGAAATACTTCAATTAATTGTTTTATAACACTTGAAGATACTACATCACCGGGACCAGCAACATTTTGGCCGTAATCGGCCTGTAAACCTCCTTTTAAAAATATTATATTATGTTTATCATCAATTAATTCAAACATAGAAACATTAGTAACCTTCTTTACAGATAAAATACAATTAGCAAAATTATAATCTTTAGGTTTATCTGTAATCCAAAGACACTCTTCTGCTTTAGGTACTTCATGAGTACTATCTTCATAAGGTTTACCTTCACGTCCATAACTATCTCTAAAACGAACTAAATCTTGTTTATCTACAGGAGATTCAATTTCGAAAACATAAGCTCCTTTTTCTGAGGTAGCTTTGGTTGAATGGAATAACCCTTTTCGAATCATTACTTTATTACCGGGATTTAATTTATTAGTATTATTAAAAAATGACACTTCAGCTTGGCCCTCCAACAAAACCAACCCTGTTGTTTTTTTAGGGTGACAATGCAAAGATGTAGAATGAGTGTGTTTAATACAAAGAAACCAAAGGGCCACATGCTCATTTTCATAAGCGAGATATTCATAACCCCAAGGTTTTTTTACTATAGTTGATTCGTATCTCATTAGATAATAGTTCCTAAGTTATGATTTCTTTGTTCATGGATTTCAATACAGGTTCTCATCCATTCTCCCATAAAATCATAATGGGGAGTTGAAATGATATTATCATCTACCACTACTGGACCTCTACTATAAGTTGCCCCAGCATTTTCAATATCAATATCAATTGAGTAGTAACCTGAGATGGTTCTGCCTTTAAGAATATTAGCAGAAATCATCAATTGAGCCCCATTACAAATAGAGAAAATGGTTTTATTAGCTGCATTCCATTCTTGAATAAATTTAAGAACTCCTTTTTCTTGTCTTACTTTTTCAAGTGATTTTACACCTCCTGGGAGCAATAGGACTTCATATTCGTCCAAATATTGTTTACGAGTACTTTTATCTTCGAAAATATCAGTGGTGACATCACAAAGCATATGGCAACCCATGTCACCATATATTCGGCCTATTCGGTTGGCCATTAAAGTTACTTCAAAATTATTTTCCTTTAAAGCATAGTAAGGAAAAACTAGTTCATGGTCTTGGAAACGTTCCCAAGTAATAATAAGTGCTTTTTTCATAAGTTGTTATTTTTAATTAAGATAATAAAAAATTTTTTATTTATCACGTTTAGATAAAAGAGGATTTAAAATAGGCCAATAAACCCCTATTCGAGGGTCATTCCATTTTAGTGTGAATTGATCATGAACATCAGGATAAGCCCCGGGATAAGCCCATTTATAAAAGAAAGTTGCTTCATCACTTAAAACAAGATGGCCATTAGCAAACATAGGAGGAATTAGGACTGATTTTCGATTTTTAGAGGATAAAATAATTGAATCCCATATCAAATAATTTTTAGATCCAGGCCTATTATCTACTACAACTAATAATACTTCACCAGCTAAACATGAAATATATTTCCAAGATTTAGAATCACCATGTAACCCTCTTAATACATTTTTACGTGAAATAGATACTTTATCATGATTAAAAACTAATTCATGTTCTTCTTGTTTAAATAAGGTATAAAGTTCACCTCTAAAATCTTCAAATGAATCAGGCTGATATATTTTTACTTCAGGAAATATCATATCTCATATAGTTGGATTAATTGGTCAAAAAAATTATAATATTGGTTTTTAATAGTGTCTTGTAAACTTAATTGATGATTATATTCAACATATGGTTTCATTTTTTCATATACTTCTGGGGTGAGGTTATTGGCTATATGAATGAGATCCTCAACAGTGTCAAATCGAATAATTCCTCTTTCATCATATCCCATTTCGGAGATATTAGGGCACCCCCAATATATAGGAATAGTTTTGGCTATAAAATTTTGAGTTAATTTTTCAGTATAAAAATTTAAATATTTGTAATTTTCAACAGCTATATTAAACATTGAGTTTTCAAATAAAATTTTTTTCCCATATATCTCAGGCAAAATTCCTTTAGGTATATGAGATAAATCTTTAGAATATTCAGCATAGCCTGGTCTTACACCATTAATATGATCAAAATCTTCTAACACATAATGCCACTTTTTGGGGATATTAAATAGATCTTTAGTTTTATATATTTCATGTCTTAATTTGTGGCCATGAGCTAAATCTTTTATTCCACATAAAAATGATACCTCAAATTGTTTTGGGTTTCTACTTAAGGTCTTAATAAATTTTTTATTATAATCAGATGAATTAGCACAAAATTTAAATGTGTTGGGGATGCTGTTAAGTAATTGATCATTCCAAGTTAATATAGTTGTAAAATACCTCCAATTATAATATGCCCAGTTATGTAATCCAAAAAATTCATTGGGTTCATTTAAGATAAGAATATTGTATGGATTGCTTTGTATTTCAGATATATCATGAATTTTTCGATCAATAAATATAGTTATTGGTTTATCACTATATTTTTTTTGAAGAAAATTATAAAACCCATCCCCAAAAAAATTAAAAAATACTTTTAACATTATTCTATAGTTAAAGTTGTAGTTAATCTATCATCAAATATAGATTCTTTAACATTAATTTTATAATCAGTTCCTATTGATTGGATTTTATTTAATGGGTAATATTGGTATGCTTTGTTATCAAAATTTATATCATTAGAGTGGGAATACTCACTATCAACCATAACTGCTATATCAATAGATAATCTAGGTTTACTATTTTTTTTAACTAAAGTTCTATGCAAGCATGCATGATCCATTACACCTAACTGTTGTTTTTTAATAGTGCCTAAATACTCAAAACCTTCATAACGAGTGTTGCCTTCATCAAAACTTTCAGCTTTATCTAAATAATTATCATGAACATTAATTGGTTCATTAAACTCAACTGTATTATTATCTATATCCCCCAAAGCACCAAATAAAAATATTGAATCACCAACATGGCCTACCCAAGCATCAGAGTGATATTTACTAGTATAATATGGCCGATCTTGAGCACTTTGGGATTCATTTGCACTTTTATATCTTAAATTAAAAATAGCTAAACTTTTTATATGTTTGTTTAAATTTAAGTTTTTAAGAATTTTATTAATTGATATCTGAATATTGTTAAATTCATTAATAGTTTCTTGTTTTGGGTTAATTATCCCATTAGGTGTTTTATTGGGTAGGTTATTAATTAATTCATCATTATCTTCTAAGAAAGTATCAGTCCAAATAAAATTTTTATTAGTAACTAAATTCAATGATTTAATTACAAATGTTTTAATATTATTAACTAATTGATTGTAATCATCATCATTGATTTTGTAAGCTAATACAATATCGTTTAGTGATACTTCTAAATTTTCTTTTGGAAAATCTCTATATATTTTTTTTCTTGTTTCAATAATATTATTCATATATTTTATTTTTTAGGTTTCCAAATAACTACTGGGTAGCCTTCTATAAAATAGGATCCACCAAATAATCTTTTCTTTAAAAGAATTTCAATTTTACCCTCAGATTCAAGCTGTTCTAAATAGGTTAAATAATTTTTTAAGTAATTTCTTTTGTTAGAATATAAAATAGAAAGCTTATCTACTAAACTATTTTCATCTAATATTTCAGATAAAGGCTCAAAATTGATGCATAAATCTGGTTTTTTAGCTAGAAGATAATTGATAAATTCTTTATAGTTCTCGCCTATTTGTTCTAGTGAAGCACAAGTAAATACAGCGCTATTTTTTGGTATTTCAACTTTATAGGCTGGTTCAAAATAATTAAAATAATGACCAGATATTTTGGTATTGATTCCCAATGAGTAAATTTCTTGAATTATGTCTTGAGATGATGTGGCCCAATCTAATCCTATTAAATTAATATTTTTATTAAAATTTCCAAATCGTAATAAATGATAAGCAGGTCCACAACCAAATTCAAAAATATTATCATATTTGGTACCAACATATTCATTTAACATGGCATCAACTAATATAATGTGAAGTTTATAGTCAAAATATTCTGTTTTACATTTAATAAAATCTCCTTTCCAACGAGCTATATTATATTTACCAAAATATTTTGGGATTAAAGAATTAATATCTTTATTATTTTTTAATAATTTTAGATTCTCAAACCAACCCTTTTCCCATTTATCTAGCTTATGCTTTCCAGCTGCTTCTAGTTCCTGATTTAGGTTATTGATAATATCTAATATTATATTATCTCTTTCTTTTTTAGTGGGGGTTTCATATTCTAAATCAAAATTAGAAATTAAATTCTTACAATGTTCACTTATTTTAAAGCCAACAATTTGTTCAATATCTTTTACTGTTATTTTTTTTATTTTTACCATGATATATCCCAATCTTTAAAGTCAGCCGCTAAACAATCAATTTTATAATCTTTACGGCCACCCACAACCTCTTGAATTCGATTTTTAGCCACATTACGGATACCGTTTAAACCATGTGTTAATTCTAGATTATTACCATCTTTAATACCCTTGCGATAATTTGATTCATTGTGCCATATATGAAGATTCATTTGTGACAATACAATTATAGCACGAATAGTCTCAGCAGTTATTTTACCATCTTGTTCATCTAGCAATAGTTGAATATCGTGAACAATATCAGCTATTTCTTTAGCATATTCATTTTTATGCTCAGGTATAAATACCTCTTTAAGCTGAACAATAGATAATCTATCCACTAATTCACTGAGTGTTGGTAAGTATTTTCTTTTATCCATTATTTAATATTTGTGTTGTTGATTTATTAGGTATCTTTTGAAAGAATTTTATTTCAGGAATATAATCTCTACCTATAATAGATTCATAAGTATAATCATTTCCTATTATCATTACATCTGGGGTATATTTTTTAATTTCATTGATTAGTTCTTCATCGGAATCAAAAGTGACTATGTCATTAATATATGTAATTGCTTTTAAAAATCCAACTCTATCTTGCAGATTATTAAAAGGACGTTTACTTCCTTTTTTTTCTTTAATTCGCCTATCTGAGTCTATTCCTACTCTAATAGATCCAAATGATGAAGCATATTCAAATAGTTTAATATGTCCTATATGAAGAATATCAAACGAGCCATTTATCCAAACTTTCTTACCCATGCTGGCTATCTCCTTTTACAACTCTATAACTATCTTCTTCATAGTGTTTAGTAGACACTTCAAAAATTGTAGCTCCTTCAGTAAGTGCTATCAATTGATGGGGTTGACCACGTTCTAAATCTACGATGTCTCCTTCTTCAAGCCAAGTTACTTTTGTTTCTGCTGTTTCAGTATTAATCCATCTATATTCAAATTCTCCTTTAGCAACATACCATGATTCTTCTTTAATCATGTGATAATGCATTGAAAATTTTTTATCTTTATTAAATACTAAAAGTTTACCACAGTAAGCATCGTGATTTACAATCCAAAGTTCATACCCCCATGCTTTTTTATATTTATCTCCTTTGCGAGGGATTGGTTCATATTTATGTCCCATTATAGTGTATCGTAATAATTGTTTTGTTTTTCTTGTCTCTCAATTGTTTTTGGATGATATAAAGCATATTCTTCATCCATAGGTAAATAAGCAAATTGTTTATGACCATCAAGTCGCTCGTGAACTTTATTTATCCATTTTATTTCAGGAGTATTTTTATAAATGCGAGTTTGAAAATCTGGCCAATTTACCCAACCATTTTTATTTACATTCCATCCCCATTTTTGAATATGGTCTTGAGTTAATCCTTCTACGGTGTTTACTCTAGGCACGGCATAAAGTTCAACTGCCGAGTTATGCTGTAACACAAAAGGTAAATTTTCAATTAATTGTTCGTGTGGAAATTCATCTGCATCTATTTGAAATATATAATTGCCGGTGCATAAAACATTAAAATAGTTTTTATGGTTGGCAAAATGGTTATCAAATTCTCTACCATACCAACGGTAGTTGTTTTCTGCTACTGAGTTTGCTCGTAGCCATTCTTCAACCGCTTTGCTACCATTCTTTGAGTCGTATAAAATAACAATTTCATCTTCAGTTCTTTTCTGATCAATGAGAAAATTAACTAAACGTTGTAATTCGTTTAGTTCATCTTTTACTGTTACAGCATATGATATTTTCATAATTATTCAGGCAATACGTTAATGTATTCTAAAGCATCTATAAATTCAAATTTATCAAAATTTTTTAGTGTAGTCATATCCATTCTAAATTGATAATATTCTCCTTTTTTATTAGGAATAGGATATTTTTCTTTTTCTTCATCTTTCACAGGAACTGCTTTTACAGCACCCCACATCCAAGTTGATGATGAAGCCCCATTAGCAAACACCATACCTTTAGTAGGTTCATTAACTACAGAAGGCATCCATATTTTACCATCTTCATCTGTCCAAAATAAATCTTTGTATAATTCGGGAAGTATTTCTATTTGTTCCTCATAAAATCGTTCTTCTTCTCTCATTAATGAATTTGAGACAAATCCACATCCATAACACATATAATTTTTAATTTCAGAAGATACTTCTTGCATATAGCAAGCATCACTTTGTCGTTGACAAGGACATATAGTTAGATTATCCATTTTGTAAAGTTGGTTTTTTAGGCAATTCGATTTTTTTAAGTTGAGGAAGCTTTAGTTGAACAGGCATTGGAAGCTCAGGCACATTGCCTTCTAAAATTTGGCCTATTTTTTCTTTCATCTTGTCCCAGCTAAATTCTATTTTAGATTTGTAAGCTTGGCGTTTAGCCCCATCAGTATAATTTTTATAGTTTTCAAATACATCTTTTAAATAATGACCTAATTGACTGTGATCAACTGAAAACCATTGGCTATCCTTAATAACCCAATCATTAGCTGCACTTGGGTGTACTTGGGTTAATTGACCTCCTAGCAATACGGACATTTGAGGATCAAGAAAATCTATATGGCCACTCCAAGCAGTTGTTATTACGGGTTTTTTACTTTGGGTAAATTCAAGTAATGGGCGACCAAATCCTTCACCTTTAGTTAAGCTAATCATAGCTTTAATTTTAGGGTGATTATAAATTTCGTTTATTTCAACATCACTAAATTCACCATGAAGCAAATATACATTAGGTAAATCTTTTGAATTAACCGTTTTTTTAATTTGCTTAACTCGCCTAATAACTTCTTCTCTATCTGCATAAGATGCTCCCGCTAGCACTGAGGTTTTTAGGAATAGAGCTGGTTTTTGTTTTTTATTTTTAAATGTTTCGTAAAATGCTTTAATCAATAAACTTACATTCTTTCTATCCTCGCTAAAATCTCCCTGTAACCAATGTCCTAAATACAAATAGGCAAACGATTCAGGAATAGAATTTATAGAATCAAATAATTCATTTTGGGGAAGTTTATCTAGTAATTTATAAATGTCTAAATCTACTCCTTCAAATAATACCTCTACTGGTTTTTCAAGTTTAATTTGCCTAACAATTTGATTAGTTTGTTGATTTTTTTCTTCAAATTTAGCGTTTAAAAATACATCTTTAGAATGTTTTGAAGACACAATATTTAAATCCATTCTATTTAAACCTTCAACCCAAGTGGGATTACAAATTGTAGTTTCAATACCGGCTGTAAATCCAATATTAAATTTTCCTACTGGTTGGAATTCATTAGGGATTGTAACTTGAGCCCAAATTTCGGGTTGACGAGGAATTTGTCCGTTTGGTAAAATATGTTTTTCTAAAAATTTCCATTCGGGATTTTCTTGGATAAATCCCCAAGGCGTTCCACCCCACCTTTGGGGTAATATTTTTACATCGTACTTATCTAATTCAATTATGGCTTTTACTAGATCACGACTACGGCTTCCATACCCTGAAAATGTATCTATAGGGCAACTTATTATAAATAAAGGTTTCATTAATATATTATTTTATGGTTTATAACTCTATCGGGATAACTATTTATATCAATTAATTCAAATTTTTCTCTAGGTTTCCAAGTATTAAATAGAGCAGTAAAAGCTTCAATTACTCTATTAGCTTGGATTTTACTAGTAAATCCTGCTTCTTCTCCTAACGCCCATTCTCTACCTTTTAATCCTCTAGCTTTACGTTCTTCCTTGCTTAAAGAATATACAGCCATAATTTGTTCAGCTGCGTCTTCTGCTCTACATAAATCATCCCAAATGTATGGAGTTAAAGGAGAGCCAACCATATTCCTGCTAGCTGGGTAAACAGGAAAAGCCCATTCACCGTGCTTTTTAATAGTACCCCTGTGATTAGACGGGAAATCAGCATCAAAATTAATCCAAGTACCATCTTCAAATTCAAAACGCATTTGATCTTGCATTCCTCCGGTTACATTAGCTATAACTGGGTTTCCAGCTAATAGTGCTTCTGTTAATGATAATCCCCATCCTTCATTTGAGGTTAATAAGATTTGAGCATCTGAACTATTATAAAGTAAATTCATTTGCTCTGGGGCCAGTGGCATACTAGAGAATATAATATTATATTTTGGGTCGTTTAGTATTAATTCTCTGATTGCTTCTAAATCAGTTCCATTATCGTCTACTATCGCGGTATGTAAAACAAAGGCACATTTTTTAGCTTGTTCATCAGATAACTGGTCTATAAATAATTTATATGCTAACAAAGAATCAGGAATTTGTTTACGACGAATGTTTCTAGAGTTGAAGAATAAAACAAAATCATATTCCTTGTTCCCAAATAGTTGTTTTTTAAATTCTATAAGTTGAGAATCTTCTTGTTTTAATGGTTTAAAAATTTTATCATTTAATCCATGAGGGATATAACGAATAATTTTATTTTTAGCTTTATCTCCCAAAACAAGTCTATTAATATTTACTGTTTGCTTTGAAATCCCCATCAGCAAATCACACGCTTCATAATATGCTTTATTGTAATGAGGGGCAGGATAATCATCCCAAATATTTAAATATGCTATTGGGATATGTCTTCTAATCTCATTTTCAATTTGAAATAACCAAATAAAATAACGTGGGTCAGTAATTAGCATTATTGCATCCGGTTTTTCTATTTGTATAAGCTGACGAATTAGGTCTGAGTTTCCGTATCCTGTTACAGGATATAATATTACAGAACTATCTGTTAATTCAGCTAATTTGTTAGTATCGGGAGACAAATCAAATCGTTTGCCCTCATCAGGGTGATTAATTGCCCCTCCAATGTTAACCCAATTAAAATGATGTGCGGTATGAAGAACAATCTCTTTAGCTACTGTAGCTATTCCAGAATGAACTCTTATGTCATCACATATCAAAAGAATTTTTTTCCTTTGATTAGGAGGTAAATAATTAAAACTTTTTTTCATAAAACTTTTTAAAATGTTTAATCTAAATTGGTATGATTGTGGATCATTTTTCTAAATCCTTCGTCTGTATTATACAAATGAATTGTTCGGTCTACAAGTTTTTGTAACGAGAACTTGTATTTTATTGTATTTATTTTAAATTCTTCAAATAAATCACTTTGTACTTTTACGCTGGTTAGTATTTTTTCTGTTTGTGTGTTGTTCATAATTTTGATTTTTAGGTAACATATATTTGAATATACATATTGTAAAAAAATTAAAGAATTGATTGTTTATTGCAAAGATTTGGTTTGTCATTAAAAGG
>Ga0181358_1000398_pt1 | contig 19323 bp, 18 predicted proteins | sample Fa13VDMM110SD_FD_130096 | JGI IMG/M metagenome (GOLD analysis project Ga0181358, IMG submission 130096) | Freshwater viral communities from Lake Michigan, USA - Fa13.VD.MM110.S.D | ecosystem: Environmental > Aquatic > Freshwater > Lake | place: USA: Michigan | collected 2013-09-24 | reverse complement strand
TTAATTTCATACCATCTATAACAGATGATTGGAAACTTAATTTTAAATCAACAACTTCTACTGCAAATGCTTATTGGCAAGTAGGTTCGATTAGTTTAAAATCATCAAACGAATTAGGATATTCACCAGATGCATTTAATTTTATTATTCCAATTGATAGACAGTTGGAGCAAGAAACGTTTGATTTTAAGTTTGAATTTTTTGATATAAACAACAACTATGTTCCTATTGATATATTTTCTACTAAACAATTTGTTAGTGGAAACATAAAATTAATTGATAAAGAAATTATAGTAGATGCGGATAAAAACTATTTCTCATTCGATTCTGATTTAATTGCTATACCAGATACTCAGCAAGTTAATATCTCTATCAGTAAGAATAGAGTATTAGGTGATTTGTTGATTACATCTCAGGCATTTGATACCGGTGGTGTACCAATTCCTCCTACATCATATTCTGCATTACCTCCACCATTTAACAAATATCCAGGTTCATTTGGAACTTATTCGGAAAACCTTTATAGTGGAAGTGCGGTATTAACTCTAAATAGTTTTACTGGAAGTAGACATAGTAATCCTGCTATTAACAATGTAACATTAGGAGGAACACCATATGGTTCGGTTATAATAGATAGAATTGTTTATACTTTAACTGAAACATCATCATCATTACCGGCTACTAAAAACTTTACAATATTTAGACAATCGGATGGCGAGAAAGATAAGCAAGTTTTAGCAAGAGCAAACAAAAATCAATTTACTTATAAAAGAACTACATTAGCTCCAGACCCATCTAGCCAAAGAATAGTATTATCAGTTGATAGATTAAACCTACCATCATCATCAGTATTCCCTATCAATCATACGAAGAGTGGAGGAAACTTATTGGCAACCCTAAGTGGTTCTGCTAATACTTCACCACTAACTTTTGTATTAGATGCGGGGACTAATTCTGGTACAACTTTTGTAACAGGAAGTGGATTTGGCTCAACTACTTATATATTCCAACAATTAGATAGAAGAGGAGTTGCATATACCGGTTCAGTAACAATAGACCCGGTAATTTTACAAACTCCATTATTGACTAAGTTCTCAAAGGAATCACATACGTTTACTGCAAAATCAACTGGAGAATTCGAGGATACCTATACAAATGGGGATTCGGTAATAACTGCGTTTATAGGTGATGAGCAGATTAACTATGATACTAGTGCAACTAACTCTACTAACTTAGTAAATAATAGATGGTATGTAAGTTCATATACAATAGCGGGCAACGTAGGTACACCTGTAATAAAAACATTAGCTACAACATCTACATCTGCAACCGTTGGCATATCATCTTTCCCAACTGCTACAGATACAGCGACAGTTTCCGTAACTATAACTTACAAAGATGGTAGTGGTGCAGTTGAAACATATTCTAAGACAATAGTTTATTCTAAGGCAAAAAGAGCAGCACCTGTTTTAGATTTTGTAATAAATAATCGTTCTCAAACAACGGATGCGAAATCAACTGGAGAACAAATAACTGCATTTGGTAATATTACTTTAAGTGTTAAGGATACATATCAAGGAACTACTACTGATAGAAACTTAAATTCCGCTCCAACCGTTACTGCTACAAATTCATATACTGGATTTAGCGCGAGTAGTGCTACAACTATTACATTGGCTAGTTTAGCAAATGGAACAGATAGTTCGGTATTAACTATTACGGGAGTTGTAACTGATTCTGAAGGAGTAGTTAGAACTGTAGTAGGAACTGCAACAATTTCTAAATCAAGAAAAGCGGCACCCGTATTAAAAATAGAAATAACAAATAAATCACAAAGTGTAACTGCGAAATCAACCGGTGTTCAAATCGGAGGGTTTAGTAATCCGGTTGTGACAGTTAGTGAAACATATAACGGAGCTACTACAACAAAAACAATTACTGCCTTAACTGCAACATCGGGTGATATCGCAACAATCGTAACAACTGCTGGAACAGGAACGATTACATTAAGTGGTAGAACTTTAGCAAATGGAACTGATAGTACTATAGTATCTGTAACCGCTACCATAACTGATAGTGAATCAACTAGTAGAAGTGTAACTGATACCGTTTCATTATCAAAAATTAAAAACGCACCACCTACAACATTAGTAAGTTTCTCAGCGGATTCACAGAACGTTGCATCATCATCTACTTTTGCAGCACCTTCAAACTTTAGTATAACCGTAAAAGAAACTACATCATATTCATATTCAACCGGTTTGGGAGCAAGTACTTATTATGTTTCTGCTATTACCGGTGGAACTAATAATGCAAACGGAACTATAACACCTAGTACACCTACAACGGATGCAGGAGTGACAGTTTCTGTTACAATTAGTTACGTTAACTCAGAAGGTGTAGCGGGTAGTGAAGTAAGAACTCATAAGGTATCAGTATCGAAAGAAGGTAGACAAGGGCCTGGTCTTTTATTTATAGGTGATTATGCAACAAAGAAAGCGGCAGACCCTGGATTTGTATTGAATAATAATGCTACTAAAAAAGATGCAGTTAAACATAGTGGAAAATTCTATGCGTTTAGAGGTGCAGATTTAACAACGATTGGTGCAACATCTACTCCGACAAATGGAGGTGATTCGAATTGGGAAGAATTCACATCATTTAGTGCAATATCAACGGGTCTATTAATTGCAGAAGAATCTTATGTACAAAACACAATTAATGTTGGTACTAATGCAGCAGGAAATGCTGCGAATATAACAATATGGGGAGGAGATGGTTCACCTTATATTTCAATTGGGCAAGGTGCAACAAAAGGATATGCTGCAGCAGGAAAAGGTATATTCTTAGGAACTGATGCATCTACTTCAAAAATATCTGTAAAAAATACTGCTGGAAGTAAGTATATTTTATGGGATGGGGAGAACCTTTCAATTGCAGCGGGTAACTTTTCATTGGATACAAGTGGTAACATTAATGCATCGAATGTAACATTGAGTGGTAATTTAACTGCAACAACTTTAACTGCAAGTACTGCTGGTACAATTGGAGGTTGGACAATTAACCCAACTACATTAACTGCAAATAGTGGGCAGACTGTATTGGCAAATGATGGTACTATTAAATTAAGAGATGCAAATGGTGTAGTAAAAGTATCACTTAACTATGATACCACAAATACTACTGACCCATTAAACTCAACAGCGGGAACTATCCCACTTACCGGCATTACATCTGGAACTTCTCACTTTGAGACAGGTTCATTAAGTGGTCAAGGAGCAAATGGATATTTACAAGTTCCTGGTTCAGGAACTTGGCCATATGCACCAACTTGGAATTCAACTAGTTATTTCACAGTACCACTTACGGCTACATATGAATTTACATTAAACCTGCCAACCACAATGGCACTTTCTGTTACTGCACTACCGGATACTGCACCCGAATCTAATCCAGGACCGTATGTGGCATTAAGATTATATATCTATGGTCCGAGTTCAGTAAATATGTATTCTGAAGAATATGTTTCAGGATTAGTAGAGAGTGCTCACGGAGGTGCGTACGGAACAGAAGGGTATCCGGCCAGTGCTATTAACGCTTTCTATATGAATACTGTTAACTTAGTAGCAGGTGTAACATATAGTTTTCTTCTTCAATATATTGTTTTTAATGTGGATTATAATAATGTTTTAAATATAAATTATTATTTACCAAACATTAACGTTTTATATAATGCTGGAGTTGCATCATCTAATATGAACCAAAGTGGTATCAATTTAGGGCAAGATACTGATAGATACCTTTTTACAAAACCTGGTCTTTTACAATTGTATGGAACTGATGCCGTTTTTCCTGGAAATGATGGTATGAGAAATAGACAAACTATTGGAGAAATAGCAGGGCCATTTATATTATATAATTCGGATTCAAAAGGTCACTTAAGTAACAATCAAAGAGTTTATATTAACAACGCAGCATATCCTCGTTCAAACAGAAGCGCGGGTGGTAATTTCTTAACATCTTATTTTTTCGGAGGATTTAATAGGTCATTTCAGGTACTTAGAGCATATGGATTTTTTGAGCCCGATTCATCTACAAATCACACTATATATAATACTACTTGGTGGCCATTTTCATATAATATAGAAACCGTAACTTATGTTACAACAAATACGTTTGCGGTTACATTTGTAGAAAGAATTTATAGTAGTGAAGGATGGGATACACAAGGTATTAGTAATCCATTGAATACAAATAAAAGTGCTTTTTATACCGTTGGAATAATTTCACATAATTCAGGATTAACATTAACTAATGTTACAAATCAAACTTATAATGGGTTTACTATGGTACTATCTGGCGAAAAATCAGCCGGAGAAGTAGTAGGTATAGTAGTATATAAATAAAAAACAAAAATATGGATAAATTTATAGCAGTATTTCCAAACACACATCCTGATATAAGTGGTAGTATGTGTATAGCGGCTCATAATATAGAAGCGGAAAGTATTAAACAAGCAGCTGGTATGGCATCTCAATGTACACCAATAGGATGGCCAATTAAAGTATATAATATTGAAGAGTATGATAAAATATTTCATAATTCATACGAACCAGATTGGAGTACTAAGGATGGTACGGGGCTTAATGAAAAAATTAGAGACAACTTTGTGGGAATGGGATTCATAGAAAATTGGTAAATTATGATACAAATAAATTTAGAAAAAGCGCTGGAAATTCATAAGAAAAAAATTAGAGAACGAAGAGAAGTAGTTTTCAAAGATTTAGATATTCAATTTATGAAAGCATTAGAGAAAGGTAATACTACTCTATCCGTTGAAATTGGAACTAAAAAACAGGCATTAAGAGATATAACTGATATAGATATTAGTAACATTTCTACATTAGATGAATTGAAGCAAATTTGGGATGTAGAATTGTTAGGAGAATCTCCTTATTAAAAAGTTATGATAGTATTTGTTACGACATCTGCGGGTAATCAAATTATCGGTGGAGGGGATATATGGGTAAATAATTTTATTCAACATATAGTTCCTACCATCGAAGAAGAAGTATGTTTGATAATCGATAATAAACGACCTGCTAAACATATTCAATCATCCATTTCTATACCCCATATCTTCCGTTTAGAGAACCCAAAGTTGGTGGAGGATACATTGGATAGATGTGATAGAATAATCTTTCTACATCCACCGTATTCACACAGAGAGTACCTTATGGAATATCAGGATAAATGGGATTCGGTATTCATTCAGGCATATGCAAAAGATATAACAGAAGCTGGAACTGATTTTAAATTATATCCAACAAAGATTGATTTAGGTTGGCAAAATCTCTTATTAAGAAAATGTAAGAATAAGGTTTGGATAGGATTAAATCACTCTTCACTTTTAGATGAATGGGATTGTATTAAGATACCTAATTATTATACATTTACGGAGAATAGAGAATTAGTTGATGTAGATACGGAAACTATTGGATATGCTGCACGATTTGAAAGTAGAAAGAATCCACATTGGTTAAGTGGGCATACTGCAAAAGTTCTCACTCACAAATATGATTATTATAACATATCAGAACAATACGATTTTAAGAGATGTAAGTTCTATGAGTTTGATATGAGTATTCACCGTCAATGGTTTATAGATAAGAGTTGGCAAACATTTCATTCGGCTTATAAAAACGAACCATTTGGGTATTCAGTATTTGATGCGGTAAACTATGGTAAACTTCCTATACTTCATAAAGATTGGGGAGTAGAATGTGATTACAAATATAGAGTAGAAACTAAGGAAGATTTTGATGAAATTGTGAAGGAAATTGCAACCGAAAGCTACGACTCTAAAGTGTTGGAATTCAATAAGTTAAGAGAATATATGGGGAGGTTTGCATCCTTAGAAAATTGGAAAAATAAAGTTGGAAAAGTGCTAAATTTTTAGTATCTTTGTAGTATATTATAATAGTTATATTCAATAGATGTTACAAGATTTAAACTACATAAAGAAGTACCTCACAAACAATTTAGAGTTTGATTTTAGAGGTGAAGAAGAGGAGCATCCTGTTCCTTATAGATGGTCTCACGGAGCAACCGATGTACACTTAGGCGATGGTTTAATCATATATTCTATTATACAATATATGAGAGCAAAAGTATGTGTATGTTTAGGTAGTGGTGGAGGATTCATTCCTCGTCTAATGACACAATCTAGATACGATTTACATAGACAAGGAATCTTCGAAGGAAATGCTGATTATAATTGGGGGGATATTGGAACAACTTATGTAGTTGATGCAATGAATGGCATCGGCGGTAATGTAGATTGGTTTGCAGAAGAATCATTTTATAGAAGAACATTTCATCCTAGAATTATTAGTACAACTACAGAAGAGGCATTTCACAATTATTTTGTATTAAACGATATTAAGATTGATTACTTACACATAGATGCAGGACATAGTTATGAAAATGTTAAAGAAGACTTTGATTTATACTCACAAATATTATCAGAAAATGGTATCATCTCAATACATGATACTGATTCAAAATATGCTGATAGCTATATTGTAACAAAAGAAATAAAAGATAGAGGTGACCACGATGATTGGAGTGGGCCTATTCAATTTGTAAAAGAATTGGAAGATAATAAAGATTGGGAAATATTCAATCTATTCAACTTTGGTATCATAAAAAATAAACCATCATCTACTGGATTAACACTCATACGAAGAAAATGAAAAAACCTCGATTAATAACCGTTACTGGTCATAGAACAAATACTCTACGACAGATGCTATCTCATTATAAGGATATGGTGAGTGAAATTCATTTGGTTAATTATAGAACTCTTGATGTAAACAATAAAGAATCATTTGATAGAGTTAACGAAATTGCAGAAGAGTTTGGTTGTATTGTGCACGAAAGAGAATCGGATGCATTCAATTGGATTTCAGTAACACATTTCTATAATGAAATTAAAAACTTATATCCTAATGATTGGTGGATTATAGCGGATGATGATGAGTTACATTTATATTGGGATGATGTAAACTCTATAATAGAAGAGTGTGAAAACAACGGATGGGAATTTGTAACCGGTGGATTTATAGATAAGATTGGTGAAGATGGTAGTTTTCCTTTCGTAGATGAGAATACGGATTTATGGGAAGTATTTCCTATCAGTTCATTTTTTAGATATCCAATGAGTGGAGCTTGTCCAAATAAAGTTACATTATGTAAAGGTAGAATTGAAGTAACATCCGGTCAACATTATGCTCAAATAGAAGGGCAATCAACTTGGAGATGGCAAGGTTGGAATCACCCATTGAGATATCCAATTAATAAGGGATTTGTACAAGTTCATCATTTCAAATGGGATAAGAGTGTAGTAGATAGATTAAAAGCGGTGGCTAAAATTGGACAAGATTATTCTTACTCTAGAGAATATCAGATAATGTTGAATGGTATAGAGGATTATGGGTATTGTATAGATTTGGAAAAATACAAAGAATTCACTTGGAAATCTGAAAAATCCTTCGTATCTTTCAGTAATTGGAATAAACTATCTAAACACATAGTTTCAATATAATAATGTACGGAAAAAAGATAGCGATAATAGTACCATATAGGGATAGGCGAGAGCAGTTAGATACTTTCGTACCTCACATGATTGAGTTCTTTAAGAACAAAGATGTAGAGTATGAAATTATTATTGTTGAGCAAACCGATGATAAGCCATTTAACTATGGTAAAATCTGTAATATAGGATTCTCTTTATTGAAAGATAAATTTGATTATTTTTGTTTCCACGACATTGATATGTTACCGGTAAGTGATGATTGTGATTACAATTATATTCACATCGGTGGTTATCCCGTTCATATGGCAACTAGAGTATCTGCTCATAAATTTAAGTTACCTTACTTAGAATATATGGGTGGTGTTGTTATGTTTAGTAAAGAAGATTTCGAAAAGATAAATGGATTTTCAAATGAGTATTGGGGGTGGGGATTTGCTGATTTAGATTTACTTCACAGATGTAGAATAAACGAAATTGAATTAGATGAAGAGACGATTTTTCCTCGCATAGATTCTTATTATGAATTTGAAAAGATTAAGATAACAGATAAGAAATACATTGAGCAGGTAAACTATGCGGACTTTAGTGGTAACGATTTATACCTAAAGATATTTCCTAATTCTCAATTGAGAGATATTACGAGAGATAGTTTTACTGCTGCATTATGGTTCAATTCTGATATGGTAGAAGAAGAGGAATACTTAATTGCTTGGAAAGGATTTAATACCGGTATATCATTACAGAAAGATGGAACAATAAGAGTGAATGTTTATGATAATGATAAGCAGTATTGTTTTGCATATAAGAAATATGAATCGGGTGTTTGGAATCATATAGTATTCGTTGTTGATTATAATAAAGAATTAATTGAGATGTACTTAAACTCAGTTAAGATAAGTTATACAGGAGACCAACAACCTTACATTGTAACACCTATATATGATTATACAAACGAACATCTATTCTTAGGATGTAGTAGTTTGAATACTGCTAGATACAATGGTAAAATGGCTAATGTATTGTTGTTTGATTATGTATTAGAACAAAGAGAAATTGATAACCTTTATTTAGAAGGATATAATGATGAGAAAAAGAATACGGATTTAGAGCCTGTATTGAATATTAAGTTTGATAAAACATATAGAGATTTTATTTTAGATGATTCGTTAACTCTTAATCACGTTAAGATATATGGACCTGAATTCGGAAACTATTCGGAGTATCTTAAAAAAGATACGATACCAAAAACATCCAGATTATCAGTACCATCTAGAATATTAGGAAAGTATCAATCCTTAATTCACGAAGGTGATGACCAAATAACGGAGAAGTTCTATAGTTGGGACCCGGATATTGTGCAAAACTCTCAAATATATTTCAACGAAGTTTTAACAAACAGATTGGATACAAAAGAGGTAGGATTGAATTACTTAAATTATAAGATTTTATCAGAAGAACAAATAAATGAAAAAGCAACATGGATAAAGATAGTTCTATAGTAATAAAACTTATTAACAACGAAGAGTTTGTTAGTAAAGCGGAAAGAGTAGCAGAAGCATTAGAAGTTTTTGAAAAGAATAAAACACTTCAAACATTCTCATACGTTCAACCAATAGTATTCTCAGCATTAGAATTATTAAGAGAGTATTATTCAGCTAGACAGGCAACTCCTTTCCCAACTACATTTTTCCAACACAAAACAGAAAATAAATTAAAAAATAAATAAAATGGCAACATCTAAAAAACCAGAACAAATCGATAATATCGAAGAGAGAGCAGTTAAGGCTTTTGAAAAGATTGCAGGTTCATTGGAAAACATTCAAGATTGGATGTATGAATTAGATACCAAAGGATGGTCGGAAAGATTAGAATGGTATTTAAACGAATTCTATATGATTGCAAAAGCGAAAACTATTGGTAATACAGGAAGACCTGAAAAGGGAACTGAAAGACCTCAATAATTAAACATTAAGTTATGGCAGTAGAAGAAAAAAACTTAGAAGAAAGAAAGGTAAGAGCATTAGAAGATATTGCTTCATCTTTCAGAGATTTAAACGATTGGATGTTTGAAATCGATAAATCAGCTTGGGGAACAAGATTTGAATGGTACTTACATGAATTCCACACAATTTTAAAAGCTAAAAACTTAGGAAGTGTGTCTCGCCCAATGAGAGATTCAGAAAGACCTAACGATGAAAGACCGCAGTAAAACATCAGCTAAGAAATTAGCAATAATAGTTCCTTATAGAAATAGGGAATCTCACCTTAACATCTTTATTCCATATATCGAAGAATATTTAGGAACTAAAGTTGATTACAAGGTTTTTGTCATTGAACAAAAAGATGATAAACCTTTTAATAGAGGTAAGCTATTAAATGTTGGTTACAAAGAAAGCGGACCTGATTTTGATTACTATTGTTTTCACGATGTGGATATGTTACCGATTGATGCGGATTATTCATATTGTGATGTACCAACTCACTTAGCTAATACACTTAACGGAGAAGAAAGTTTTTATAATTACTTCGGAGGTGTTACGATATTGAGTAAATTAGATTTTAAAATTATCAATGGTTACTCTAATGAATATTGGGGTTGGGGATTTGAGGATGATGACCTTTTAAAGAGATGTGAAAGTTGTAATTTAACATTGGATAAAAAAGTATTTGGTATAGAGGATGAAAACTTCGTATTGAATTATTTTTATTTTAATGGAATTGATTCATTTGTTAGCATACCATTTCCTCAATTCAAAAAAATATTGAATGATGATTTCAGTATTTCTATTAAGTTTAAAGCGGATGATTTAGTTAATAACTCAAATAGAGAGTATGATGAATATACTATTTTTTCAATACCTGGTTTTAACTTCTCTTTATCATACAATAGTTTCAATAGATACAAATTGGATATATGGGATAAGGAAGAAAAGAGTAGAAGTATAACATCCGATATTACTCCAGAGATGTGGGTTCACGCAGTTATTAAACGAAACTATCGTAGTAAAAGTATTGAATTATATATCAATGGTAAATTAGTTGGTGAAGAATTTATAGAAGATTTGTATGATTATAATGTAACGGATTTCTATTTAGGAGTTGCTAATCCATCTAAGAATTATGAGAATTATTATTTCAAAGGATTGATATCTGAGTTTGCAGTATTTGATAAAGCAATACCATTGCCTGAAATCAATCAAATATATAAAGATTCAGCTAAGAAATCTCTATTGAATAATTTCGGTAAGTATAAATCATCTAAGAGTTTGAAAACATATTATGATTTCAGGCACTATAGAAAAGATAAATTGATTGATATATCGGGTAATAACTTTGATGCAGAAATTATCAATTGTCAGGCTAACACTTTGATGAATAGTAAGTTTATGGTAGAGGTTACAATTCCAACTAAAAAAGATTGTAAATTCAAAACACTTAAACATTCATCTAATAGTGTAGAGGGAAACAGATGGGTTTGGGAAGAGACACGAAAGAATCAATTAAGATTCAATTCAATTAAAGATGATGTGTTATTCTATTCCATTGAAGGATTGAATACATTAAGATATAAAAAGGTACAGGAAAAAGAAATATCTAATAAAGCTAAAATGATTTCCGTAGAGTTATGAAGTTAGGAGTATGTGTACCATATAGAAACAGAGAAGAACATTTAGCTCAGTTCTCACCTAGAGTTCACAAATTTTTGGAAGAGAGGGGTATTGAGCATAAGATATATTTTGCACACCAATGTGATAACTTACTTTTTAATAGAGGTAAGATGAAAAACATTGCAGCAGATGTGGCATTTAAAGATGGATGTGATTACATAGTATGGCATGATATTGATATGATACCAGAAGATGATTCGTGTGATTATACGTTCAATCCTGAGAACCCAAAACATTTGGCGGTAAGAATATCTCAAACAGATTATAACCTCAAATATGAGGAGTATTTTGGGGGTGCTGTGTTGTTTACGAAAGAGCAAGTTTATAAAACAAATGGCTACTCAAATGATTATTGGGATTGGGGTATGGAAGATGATGACCTGTTTTGGAGATGTGCATTAAATGGGATGGCTGACCAAACATATATCAAACCAACGAATGAATTTAGTGTAGCTAATTTTGATGGAATTAAATCCTATATAGAAACACCACAATCTCGTTCTATCAGATTTATGTGTAATCGTTCTCATACTATTTCAGTATTGGTAAAGGCACATCAGCAAGAAGAGAAGATTCCTATCTACTTAATTGGAGATGAGAATAGAAGATTTTGGGAATATCCTATCTTAAGAAGACCTGGATATGATTGGGGATTATCATATAACAATAGTAGAGCGTTTACTTCGATGTTATGGAATAGTGAGAAGGAGATGCAATATATGTGGATGAAGAGGTATGAGAATTTATGGACATGGGTAACTTTGAAAGTGGATGCTTATAACAAAAAAATTCACTTCTATTTGAACGGAAGAGAAACAGATGCGAGATTCGGAACAGGTGTAACTTCACCTATGGAATATAGTGGTGATTTAAAGAGATACGGAACAGAAGGATTTTATATGGGAACATCACCTTCTATTAATAGTAAATTACCTAATAAGTTCTTTAAAGGAGAAATAGCAGAGGTTAGAATGTATGATAGATGTATGACAGATGGTGAGGTAGCAGATATTCCATTTCACTTAGAAGAAGATGGTTTACAACTCCATTATGATTTTGATTCTTTCATCGATGAGATGGTTGAGGATAAAACAGGAAATGGTAATAATGGTAAACTACATAATGTTACATTTACCAAAGAGAAAATGGAAATACCATCAACGGTTATACCCCATAGAAGAAATGGTAAGTTTGAATGTTTACCACATGAAACGGAAGGGTTAGTAAATGGTAAATGGAAGAAGGGAGCTACAACTGCAAGAAATGAGAAGAGATATGTGTTAGAGATGCAGCAAGGAAAATATAATTGGCAGAACGACGGGATGAGTAGTTTGAAATATGAACTATTAGATATAGAAGAAATTGGTAATAATTCAGTATTAATAAATTGTAAATGCTAAACGAACATTTCGAAAAAACAAAAGAGAAGTTAGACAAAGTTGGAAAAGGATTTTGTTTAGCTAAGTGGACACAGGTTACACTTCAACTCCAAACGGGTCACAACCATTCGTGCCATCATCCGGTAACACATAAGATTTCTGAATTAGAGGTTGCACAGAATCCATCTGCTCTTCATAATACAAACTATAAGAAGAATAGAAGAAGAGAAATGATGGAGGGGTTACGACCTAAAGAGTGTGATTATTGTTGGAATATAGAAGATAATTCAAATGAGTTTTCTGATAGAGTATATAAATCTACCGAACCCTGGTCGATGCAATATTTTGATGAGGTATTGAAAACAAAAGGTGAAAAAGATATTAACCCAAAGTATGTAGAAGTATCGTTCTCAAATGTATGTAATTTTAAATGTTCATATTGTGGACCTGCATTTTCATCTCAATGGATGGAAGAGATTCAACAACATGGTTCATATCCTACTTCAACTAATTTTAATAACTTAGATTATTTGAAGAGTACTGACCAAATGCCTATTCCACACAATAAAAAGAATCCATACGTTGATGCGTTTTGGAAATGGTGGCCGGATTTGTATAAGGATTTACATACATTCAGAATTACAGGAGGAGAACCACTTTTAGCAAAAGATACATTTGATGTATTAGATTTCATTAATAATGAACCCAATCCAAACACAAAATTAAATCTTTCTATTAATACTAACTTAAGTGCTCCTGAAAAGATATTCAATGAGTTTAGAGGGAAGATTACTAAATTAATGAATGAGGAAAAAGTTAATGAGTTTATCCTATTCACATCATGTGATGCGTATGGTGAGCATGCAAACTATATAAGACATGGATTTAACTATGATTTATTTATTGAAAGAATAAACATTTTGTTAACGGAGAATCCTAAACTTACTATTATTATAATGAGTACATATAATGCTTTATCAGTACCTTCTTATAAAGGGTTGATTAAGGATGTATATGAATTAAAAAAGAAGTATCATAGTGCTGAAAGATATTATGGTAGTTCTGTTATATTAGATAGTTCATATCTAAGATGGCCTCCACATCAGAGTGTTAAGATATTAGATAAGGAGTGGATTGATGAAGTAAATTCACAGGCACAACTTATGGATTTTTATGAGCAAGTAAGAGTGGGAGATGATGGATATGGATTTACTGATATTGAGATTACAAAAGTTAAGAGAATTGCGGAATGGATGAAAAACCACGATGATGACTCAACTTTCTTGAAAAATAGAAAAGATTTCTTTATCTTTGTAAGACATCATGATATGAGAAGAGGAACAAACTTTTTGGAAATATTTCCAGAGTTCGATGAATTATATAAAAAATGTAGAAAAGGAAAAGTATGATATTCACAATCCAAAACGAATCTAATAACAAAACCAATTCCAAAAAGTTTACAGACTTAGTGGCGGGATATTCTATTAGATTTACAGGTACGCATAATTGTACTAAAAAAGTAGGTTACTTATACAGAAGAAATTTATCAACGGAAACACTTATTATTTCGGAAGATAAATTACACTTTCAGTTTCAAGATTTGGGAACGTATCACTCTTATATAGTAGATGATATTGGAAACGAATTTGATTTCTTTATTAATATTGACTATAAGAGGCATAAGTTTACTTATTTCAATGGAGATAACGTAGTTAGTTTTGATTTCAAACCTGATTATCCAAAAGTAGTAGATGAGAATAATTACTTTACTTTTTTAGCTGATAATATTCATGAGAAGACAACTGATGAAAATATATTAGAAGGGGAATTAAGTAGATTAGTTATTTACGATAGACCATTAGAACCACATGAAATATCTTTTAATTTAAAAAGAGATGTTCTATTAGAAGAGGAAGGAATTTATACTTCATTGGATATGGATACTAAAACTAATTTTAAGATATTTGATAATAGTGGAAATGGTAATCATGGGTTAATTTCAGAACCTGTTAAATTTAAACACAATAAAATAATGGATTTCGTTGCGAAAGCCAGACCAAATAAATATGGATAATATAGAGAGATATTCCGAAATAAGGAAAAAACTAAATTCAGTTGGACAAGGATTTTGCATAGCTAAGTGGAAACAAGTTACCCTACATTTACATATAGGGCAGAATCATTCCTGTCATCATCCTGGATTACATAAAATTGTACCTGAAGAATTAGAGGGTAACCCATCTGCACTACACAATACTAAATATAAAAAGGAATTGAGAAGGGAGATGTTGCAGGGTATTAAACCAAATGAATGTGATTATTGTTGGAAAGTTGAAGATAACTCAAATGAGTTTTCTGATAGAACTTTTAAATCTGCGGAAGAGTGGGCATTACCTTATTATGAAGAGATTAAAAATAGTTCTTACTTAGATGATATAAACCCTTCATATGTAGAAGTATCGTTCTCAAATGTATGTAATTTTAAATGTTCATATTGTTACCCACAATTCTCTACACAATGGTGGGATGAGATTGAACAATTTGGTGCATATCCAACTTCAACTAGACATAATAGTTTAGACCAAATAATCAAAGATGGTAAACAACCATTTAAGCAAGCTGACCAAAATCCTTATGTAGAAGCATTTTGGAAGTGGTGGCCAGATTTATACAAAGACCTTCTAAACTTCAGAATCACAGGTGGAGAACCCCTTTTGCATAAAGATACATTCAAAGTATTCGATTATGTAATTGCTAATCCTAATCCAAAGTTAAAATTGGCAATCAATTCAAACTTAGGCGTACCTGATAAATTATATCAGATGGCGAAAGAACAAATTAAAAGAATTAGCGGTGAAGGACTAGTTAGGGAGTTTATAGTATTTACTTCGTGTGATGGTAAAGGTAAGCAATCGGAATATATTAGAAATGGGTTTGATTACAATCAATGGTATGATAGATGTGCGGAGTTATTAGAAGAGATTCCTAAACTTACTATTTCTATTATGGGAACTTATAATGTATTAAGTATCCCTTCATATAAAGGATTGATAGACGATGTGTATAAATTAAAACAACAATTTACCAATACAGATAGATATTGGTTCTATCCGATTGGATTAGATAGTTCTTATTTAAGACACCCAAATCATCAGGCGGCAAACATTATTACAGATGATTGGCACAAAGAGGTTTACGAACAGGCACAATTAATGGATTTTTATGAAACATTAGGAACGCAAAATCCGGTAGGATACACAGATGTAGAGATTCATAAATTAAGAAGAATCTATGATGTGGTAACTGCACCAAAAGAAGAACATTCATTAAAGAGAGATAGAAAAGATTTCTTTAGGTTCTTTACTGAGCATGATAGAAGAAGAGGAACTGATTTCTTAAAAACATTTCCAGAGTTAGAAGAATTTTGGAACTTATGTAAAAACCTTAGATAATGATAAACTATGTAAATTTTGATAAAGATTTAAGTTATAAAGTATGGGAGAATTCATCATTCAATACTTCTAAGAAACCAAACTTTAAAACGTTCTTTCAGCATGATTTTACGGTCTATGCTAAGTTTAGAACTCCTAAGATAGAAGAAAAGGGTAATGAGGTATATGCGTTATTCTCAAAATCAGGTCTTCATAGTGGATGTTTTATAAATAAGCAAGATGATTTATTTGTAATATCAAACCAATTATGGCTTACAGGCATAATAGATAAGGAGAATATTTCTTTTTCAGACCCATATGATTTTAATAGAGAATGGAATGAAGTATTCTATAGTGTTGATTACACTAACAAAATTTTTAGAATTAGAGTTAACGGAGTTGATAGAGAACATAAGTTTAAAACAGAGGTTATAAATTATGATAATACTCCATTCTATATAGGAGCCGGTGCACCTCATTATATTGAAGACCATTTGAAACAATATAGTTGGTGGTATAAAGGTAACATAGATGATGTAGTTATTATGGAAAAGGCATTATCAAAGGAAGAAATGGATTTGTTTAATAGTGAGATAACTAGAAGATTTACTTTGGCAAGATACCGATTCTTAAAAGATAAGATTAACAGATTTAAGGTTTGGGATTATAGTGGTAATGGCAATCATGGATTTTTATATCAAGATTATAATGTAAACGATATACAAAATAAAATTTTAGATAAAATAAAAGGAGAATGAAAATTTTAATAACAGGAGGAGCTGGATATTTAGGTTCTGTAATTACTGATAACTTTTTAAGTTTAGGGCATGAAGTTACAGTCTTAGATAACTTATCATTTAATCAAATATCACCCTTAGCATTTACTGCTAACAAACGATATAACTTCATCTATGGTGATGTTAGGAATGAGGCATTATTAACGAAGCTAGTGGGTACACATGATGTTGTAATCCCATTGGCGGCAATAGTAGGATTTCCTGCTTGCGCTAAAGACCCTAAGTTGGCATGGGAAATAAATTATAATCAAATTGATAATATTGTAAAGGTAGTATCTGACCAACAAATGATATTATATCCTAATACAAATAGTGGATATGGCGTAGGGGAAGATGGTAAATTTTGTACAGAAGAATCACCTCTTAATCCAATATCTGTTTATGGTGAGAGTAAAGTGGCAGCGGAGAAGTTATTAATGGAATCAACTTCTGCAGTTTGTTTCAGATTGGCAACCGTATTTGGTTCATCTTTAAGAATGAGAACGGATTTATTAGTAAACGAATTTGTTTATAAAGCATTAACCGACAAATATATTGTGGTGTTTGAAAGACATTTTAAAAGAAATTTCATTCATATACAAGATGTTAGCAGAGTATTCTATCATGGATTACATAACTACGAAACTATGAAACATAATGTTTACAATGTAGGATTGAGTGATGCAAATTTAAGCAAGCAAGAATTATTAGAAAAGATACAAGAATATATTCCAGATTTTGCAATCACTTATTCGGATTTCTATGAAGACCCTGATAAGAGAGATTATATAGTATCGAATGAAAAGATAGAGAAAACAGATTGGAAACCTAAGTATAGTTTAGATGATGGAATTGAAGAATTGATTAAAACCTATCAAGTACTTATACCTAGAATGACATCCGAATTTAGAAATGGATTCCCATTAGGATATGCTAACAATACATAGTTATATGAAGAATTTAAGAGGAGCAAAATCTATACCGAATCCAGCGATAAAAAAGTTCATTACTGATTTCAAAAGAACAGACCTTATTTACGATGATTTGATTTTAAATAAATTTAAATCTAAATTCGTAAGTTGGATTAAGAGTAGTAAACATAACAAATTAAGTGGTTTAGAAGTTTATCATGATATTAGTTACATACATGGAACTGTTCAAGCATTTGACCATTTTTACTTAATTCAAAAAAAGAAAAGATTTCGTTTCTTTAAAGGAGAATTCTTTTATCATAAGTGTTCATTTAGACATGATTGGAATTGGGCTTTTATAGAAGATGATGAGATTAAAAACGGAGATGCGGTTATACTGAGTGTTCCATTTTCGGATTACGGTAAACAACATCCCTTACTAACAGAAGAATTTTTAAATTATTGTGATGAAAATAGTATCCCCTGCTTATTAGATTTTGCATATTATCCAATGGCAAAGAATATAAACGTTAATTTAAACCATAGATGTATTCAATCTATATGTTTTTCTTTATCTAAGCCGTTTTATGGAATGGAACATATGAGAGTTGGAGTTAGAATGGTTAACGAATATAGAACATTAGATGATGGTATAAGTGCTTTTAATGAGCAACAAATGGTAAACAGATTTGGAGCAGCATTGGGATTGGAATTGATGAATAACTTTTCAGTAGATTACAATTGGGATACATTCGGTGAAAAGTATTCTGAAGTTTGTAAAGAACTTAACTTAGAGGAAACAGATTGTGTGATGTTTGGAATAGGAGGAGATGAATATAATTCTTTAAACAGAGGCTCTGATAAAAACAGAGTTTGTATAAGTGACCTTTTAATATGATAAAAAATTTAGAACAATATCCAATAGTAAGAGATATCGATTGGACAGAAGAAAAACTTATTAGGTTTGAACAAGAGATTGTTGATATATGGGAAGCCGGTAAAATCAAAGGGCCTATACATCTTTCAAATGGAAACGAAGTACCATTGATTGAAATCTTTAAGAGGATAAAGGAAACCGATTGGGTATTCTCAACATGGCGTTCCCATTACCATTGGGTACTAAAAGGATTATCAGCTGATTATGCAACTGAATTAATTAAGTTGGGTAAATCTATTACAATGTGTGAGCATGAAGAAAGATTCTATGCAAGTGCGATTGTAGGTGGAACTTTACCTATTGCGTTAGGAGTTGCCAATGCCATTAAAATAGATGGTGGAAATGATAAGGTATGGGTATTTGTAGGGGATATGAGTTTTGAGAGTGGTATATTCTACGAGGTTCACAAATATGCCAGAAGATTCGATTTACCATTATACTTTGTAGTAGAGGATAATGGGGTATCAACTTATACACCAACTGAAGTAACTTGGAATGAAAAAAGAGAAGTACCATCGGATGTAATTCATTATACTTATAAATCAAAATATCCGCATTACGGAAGTGGCAAATGGATAGCATTCTAAATCTTTTATTTGAAAAATGGGAAAACGATATTTCACT
>Ga0181358_1000396_pt1 | contig 19381 bp, 35 predicted proteins | sample Fa13VDMM110SD_FD_130096 | JGI IMG/M metagenome (GOLD analysis project Ga0181358, IMG submission 130096) | Freshwater viral communities from Lake Michigan, USA - Fa13.VD.MM110.S.D | ecosystem: Environmental > Aquatic > Freshwater > Lake | place: USA: Michigan | collected 2013-09-24 | reverse complement strand
GTAGCCTCGTCAGGGTTTAGGCAGGGGATAAAGAACGACGCCCCCCGCTTAAACGCTTTCCAGTTAACCTGATACACCACTCCCTCTATCCGCATCTGTAGCCCCCGGCTGGATATAGTCATCCATGCTGATGAACTCTGGAGTGCTGCAGTCGAACATCATCACATGGACAGGAGTGCCCTTAATCTTGGTGCCCGTAGTCATACGGCGTGTAGTCGAGCCTAGGTATATGCTCTTGGTCTCTAGCTGCTTCAACGTATTCTTGGCGTTGACCTGACGCTTCACACAGTCGTCTCGGAAGTGCTTAGCCACGATGTACATGCGCTTGGTGTCAGGCTCGTATCTGATTATTAACTCCCCATATGGCTCCTGTAGCGGGGCTGGGGTTAAATTAGTACGCTGGTCTGCCTCACCGTTGATGACTAGTACGTGGCGCAAGTGCCGGTTGATATAGTCGCCGATGGTATTAGTTGCATCATCTATGGGTGCCTCGTTGTCGTTACGCACGTCACGGATCATGCTGCAAGCCCACTTGTACACAGCTTTCAAGTCGTAGTCGATCAAGCCCAGACGCTTAGCGATCAACCCGCCGGTTATGTTACAGGCCACGATAGCCGACCAGAACCGCTCCCGCTGAGTTAAGCGCAACTCCTTATCTATCTTGGCCTGTACTTCTAGCAAGCTACGTACAGCCTCTTCACGATTAGCCACAAGCCACTGGGCGTAGATGTCACCAGCAAAACCGTAGTTATCACGCAGCACATGGTCAAACATATTCTTGCCTTCTTCTGTGCTGATGGAGTTGCTGTATCCGATCTCGTACTCGATAACCCGCATACGCTCACCGTCAGGCGTGTTCTTTAAAGCGCCCAGCTTTTCGTAGAACGATGCGTTTGCACTAGCCAAACATAAGCTATTCCATGAGGTCATGTTCAGGCGCAGCTCGTTGGCTGATGCCTTCTGCCGGTCTTTGCCCCGACCTTGTGACATGGCGTACGACAGGTCTGAGAACTCCTCGGACTTCATATTGGTGATCTCATCCATCGTGAACGGCAAGTTATTCATGACCCCCAGCCGGTGCATCCTAGCGTTCATCGTGTCTCGCGGTATAGCCATAAGGCGCTCGGGGTGCCCCCAGATGCTGTTGCACATATACAGAGTCGTGGACTTACCGCTACCAGAGTTCTTAAAGATAACGTTGATGATGGCCCCGTTCAACCCTGTAAACTTAAGCAGCGGCGATCCAAACCCCGTAAGTGCCGCAAACGCATTCGGCTCCAGCCCCGGTCTGTTGTACAAGTTAAAGACTTCTTTCCATTTTTCTATCGTACCTTTAGGGGTCATCCATTGCGCTATGGTTGCGGTGTGTGATGATGGGGGGCTGTAATAGATTGCATCTGCAGTTATCTCGCGGTCGCCCACAATAAACTTGCTGTCGTTATCCACCCAGCCGAACTGTGTTCTCATAAGTTCTGCCTTCTTTGATATTTGTAGTTCTTTGACGCTGGCCAAAATGCAATGAGATAGGGTCTCCATCTGCTTCGGGTATCCGGCAACTCCCTGCTTGGCTAGCACCTTGCGTAATTCTTCTTTGACAATGATCTGGTTCAGCGGCGCTGTGAACTCCATGACTCCGTCACGTGGCAGGTGCAGTCGCATTAAAGCAACTTCGCCATGTTCAGGGTCGCGCATACGCTTGACTACATAGAGGTCATGCTCGTACACCAGCTCGTCATCGTCGTCTTTAACTTCCCTGTATATGCCGCCCGTCTTGCCACGGTAGTACGGCCATGGGTATGGGGGTATGACGACTTGTACAGGTTCCTCGTCTTCCTCAGATTCAGTCTCAACTACATAGCCCTCGTCAGTCGGCTCATCTCTGACTATCTCCTTACCCAGAACGATAGGCGTTGTGATCTTGCCCTTGTGCTGGCACCCGTCACAGCCGCCGGGGTTCCACTTCTCAAACGTGGTGCAGAAGTGAGGGCCTCCCTTACGCTGCAAGTCCTGAACCTTGATCTCGACTTCCTCAGGGTCATAGCCGGGGTACTGCTCCGACATCTTGTGCGCAGCCGTTGCGCCTTCCTCACAGAACGCAGTGATAGACAAAGCCGAGCGCCACAGGTCGTAACTGATCGTGTCTTGATTCCTGAAGCAATACACTAGTTGCTGGCAACCTTCGTTTTTTGCCGACTTCATCATGATCGTCTTAAACTTGGCGATCCGATTCCCCATGAGGGATAGAGTCAGGGCGCTACGCTGGATGTCACGGCGCGGTGCGAACTTCTTAACCGGCGCATCCACAACGCCTATTGTTTCCCGCATCTGTGCCAGCGTCACAGTCTTGCCCAGCGTTACTGCTTCTACCTTAGCTGGTGGGCTACCCTTGAAATTTAAAGTGTCGGGGATGCGCAAGATACGCGCCGCCTCAAATACGCTAGGGTCTACGATCAGGTTGTGAATCCGGCACAGGTCAAGCAGTCGCTTAGCTACCGGCTCCCATTGCCCACGGGATATAACCTCGTCAAGAATCCAGTACAGGTGCCAGCCCCGTCCAGAATTCACGATAGTAGGCTTGGGCAGACCGACCGTTTTGCAGAACCGCTGAAGCTCCTGCATCCCCGTAGCTTGGTCTATGTAGCCTTCAATCTTGTTACCCTTTTTAGGGTTTGGTACGGCTTTGTCAGGGCCGCAGTCAATGTCCATCCAGAACGCTTTGAAGTACTTAGCGTTTTCTTGTTGCCTGTTATCCCCCGTTTCGTACTTGGCGCAACCAAAATACACATTGCGTTTTGCACTTAGGAATTTGTCCGCAATTTCGTTTAATTCTTGTCTGGTCTGAACTAGTTCCTGCTGCACTGATTTGCCCTTGATGCCAACAACGGCGAACCACCCATCGGGCGATAGCACGTTATCTAGTAGGTCAAAGTCAGCCATGGTTTTTTAGAGGGTAAAAAAGGGGAGGATTGCTCCCCCCCAAAAGCCGCACCCACGTGCGGCGTAATTTTACTTGCTGCGATTCAGCTCTTGTATAAGCTCGTCAATAAGCATGATGTGTTTGGCTGCTGGGATGCAGAGTCCTGTGAACCAGTTGTAGACCGTAGTGCGGCTCACACCGATACGGCCTGCAATCTCGGACACTGGACAGTCTGCAGCGATACATACCCTACCCAGCAACACACCCGGCGACTTCTTACTAGCACGCCGGTTTGCGCTAACGAGCTGTTGGCTATAGCCGTAGCTCATGTATTACTCCTCGTCGTCACTCCAAGCACTAACCACGTCAGCCAAACTCTTGGTCTCCGCAGGGGGTGGCGTTGCCTTTTTACTAGCGCGTTTCGTAGGTTCAACGACAGGAGATTCCTCCTCTTCCACTTCCACGGTCGCCGCTTTAGTAACAGGCTTCTTCGCCGTCTCGAACTCTTCATTCGCGCCACCCTCACCCTTGTCCACAGCAGCTACGGTCAGCGTCACGGCCTTCTGCGCTTCAGGCGAAGCTACAGCTGTATCCGCTGCGGCTTGCAGTTCAGGATGCGAAGCTACAAAATCAACAGCGCGGAACAGTACCGACTGATTGTCGTTGTCCTCATTGAAAGTAACTTCTGTAATAACACCGTCGATGTTCTCGCCGTTAGCAATAACGTAGTCGATGTAAGCGTTCAGCGGAAACACCTGACCTGCGCCTTTACCGAAGATAGACTTCGATGCAAACTTCATCTGATAGATGTCGCCGTGGTTATTGCCACCAACTTCATCAGGCATGATGACTGCAACACGACGCTCAAAGCGACATGCACGTGTATTACCGGAACCAGAACCTTTGACGTTCTGTGGGCAAGTCTCACAAGTCTTACCCTGTGGCGCTCTGATGCTAGCGTCAGGCTTGTTGCCGTCATTTGACCAGCAGTCAGGCGCAGTGGCTTCAGCGTTAGGGTCGTACGACTTGATGTAGAACTGACGCTGTGCATTAGCTTGCGCTACACCTACCAGTACAACACGCAGTGGTGGCTTAAGCTTGCCAGCTACGTCGCCGTTAACTACACGGACGAACATACCGTTACGTGGTGAAATGCGTTTAAGCCTACCACCCTGTTTCATCAGCGACTGTGTCAGTGCACTAGGGGATTTCTTGCCAGCGACTGCTACATCGCGGTTCTTAAAGATTGAGATATCGTTACTCATTACGTACGGCTCCTTCTAACTGTGATTGCATACTTGCTATCTACAAGCATACCGGGGGGAAATACATCTGGGTTGTCTGCTAAAAACTGCTTCATGTTGGTTTGATGCACGCGCTGTTCTAACAACCCTAGTGCATCGTTTTCTTTTATGAACTTGTGCATCGAGTCCCAGTCGTTAGTCCAATACCTTGTAGCCACGCGACGCATCACGGTACCGGCGGGGGTCTTAACACTCGTTGCTTCGTTCTTCTTAAACATCTCCAACATCTGCTGCTCAACGACCGCCATTTGTTCTACTAGTGTTGCATCAGCGGTTGCGTATTCTTTTGATAGTGCTTCTCTTGCGTCGCGTATTTTTATATAAACTTTAGTAAGTTTGTTTATAGGTATATCGTCCATCATTAGCTCCTTCGTTAGTGCGGGGTCACAGGGCACTTGGAGTGCTACAAAGGATCGCCCTGCCCCCGCTGCGGTAGTTACTAGCGCCACACACCGCTCGGCTTGTCAAACCTCACTACTCACTCCCACTACACAAACACGGGTGGGTACTCGCTGCACTGTTTGCGACAGGCTTTTGCCCAATCACGCCACGCGATATGCGAAGCCAGCATCCGCTTTCCCCAAGACCTACTATACACCATCTCTTAACAGTGTCAACTACTTTTCGTTGAGTTCTTGTTTGTACAGATCAATTATTTTTGTATGGTTGGCAATGTTGCCTTGCAGCACGTTGTACATACGTGTCTCAACTTGACTACCTTTGATATGCACGATAGTCATAGCGTTCTTCTGGCCGGGGCGATTGATACGTGCGTTTGCTTGTAGGTATGTTTCTACACTAGTGACAGGTGCGTACCAGATTATTGTATCTGCTGCTGTAAGCGTAACACCGTGCGAAGCTGCCTGTGGTTGAATGATTAACACTTTAGGGTCGGGCTTGTTCTGGAACTGCTGAAATATCTCGAAGCGTTTACCCGCAGAAATCTGTCCATTAATAATCTCACTAGTTATGCCAACCTTAGTCAGATGATCTTTGAGTAACTGTATCGTATGCGTGAACGGTACGAACACTAGCACTTTATGGCTAGCCTCTTCAATAACTTCCTGCACAACTTTCAGCCGGTTTGATACGTCGAACTCAATGACCTCCTTATTGTCAGAATAGACAGCGCCACCAGAAATTTGCAGAAGTTTATTAAGCTTAACTGCTGCGTTGACAGCGGTAACCTCTTCACCGCCCGCGTCCATCAGCATCTGCTCTTTCAAAATCTTATAATACATTTTTTGCTGAGACGTAAGCGGTGCTTCACGCTCGACATACGTAACGTCTGGTAGGTCAAGACACTGCGCTTTCTCAAACCGTATCGCAGGTTGCAGTGCATTGTGTACTGTCACCTCTGCGTTAGCGCGGGGTACCCAGCGGAACTGCCCGACCTTCTCCATGACCTTGTCGCGGAACTGACCGAAGAACTTAGGTATGCCGTCAGGGTTAATAAGCTTAGCCAGACCGAACGCATCGACAGGCGACTGTGCGGCAGGTGTGCCAGTAAGCATCCACAACCACGTGTCTGGTGTGAGTAGTGTCTTTAATGTTTTCCAGCGGTTAGTCTGTATGTTCTTATATGCAGAGGCTTCATCAGCTACAATCAGGTCGAACCCACCGTTGGCTATCTCGTCTTTAATAATCTCAAGCCCGTCGAAGTTTACGATGACAAACTCAGCACCGCCTTGTACTACCTTGACGCGTTGCTCCCGCTTACCGTACGCAATGTCACAGCTGCGATGCACGGCGAACTTGAACAAGTCTTGCTGCCATGCGGACTTCATAATAGACAGAGGGCAAATGATAAGCACACGACGCACCGCGCCTATCTTCATCAGATAGTCAGCCGCCCAGATAACAGCAGCCGTCTTGCCTGTACCCTGCTCGTTAAAACAGAATGCACGTTTGCGTAGTGTCAAGAATGCAGCGGTTTCTTTTTGATGTTCAAACGGCTTGAACAAACCCGGCCAGTTGTAGTCACGATTTATCGTTGACGGTACACCCTTAATCTTTAGATCGGTCAGGGCTTGCGCTTCTTTCAGCCCAAAGAACACAGCCACATCATGCAGCCCGTCTGGGAGCCAGCCGATGATCTTACTCTTCTTAATCTTCTCTATGACTAAGAGCGGCCTTCTAGTCCTGATGACTATTACCTTGTCGTTTACGATTTGCATTATTTCTTGGGCGCATTCTTTTTAACGGTATGGTCTGAGTTGCGGCTGAACGAACGATTTGCGCTTGGCTTCTTTAGCTTCAGATTTGCTGGTGCATTCGTACCGCCCTTTGAAAGCGGCACCACATGGTCAATATCTTTCCCGGCGCGTTTAACACCTTTCTTGTCCATCTCATTACGGGCACGTTGCCGTTCCATACGATCTTCATGCTCACCTCGTGAGAGTTGTTGTTCGTACTCTTTCTTGTACGGCCTAGTTTTGTTTACGTAAGGCATGACTAGCCCTTTCTATTGTGTGCACATTCAGTGACCGGACAGAACTTACATAGCGGCCCGGAGTTGGGGTTCCATACATTGTTTTTAATAGCTGCTTCAAGCCGTGTAAGCTCCGGCTCCATGGAGTTCATATACGACCTCTGCATCATGAACTCGTGTTCTTTCTTTATCATTTCGTTGCTAACCACAAACAGCAACGCAGACTTAATCTCCATAACTTTTGGGAAGTGCGTGAACACCGCACCGGCTAGCAGGTCTAGCTGCTTTGTATCTGCGTACTTGGCGTTCTTGCTAGTCTTGTAGTCCACAAGGTAGGCTTGCTGTTTCTCCTCGTTGACTATGAGCAAGTCAGCTATGCCCCGCCACCAGACATCCTTAGCGAAGAAATCACAAGGCGTGAATTTACCATCCCTCTTCGCAACGCCGAGTTTAAGCTCACAGTACTTCTCGCCCGGAATTTTTTGTAACGCTTCAAGTGTTTTGCCAATGAAACGGAAACGTGCGGGAAGAGGCTTGCCTAAACCAATAAACTCCTCCGCCGCCGTATGAAGCTCCGTACCGTAGAGCGTTGCAGTCGTGTCCGCATCTTTAACATCTTTCGCTATTTTTAAGTGATAGTATTTCTTCGGGCATTGATCGAAAGTTTTGATGCTGCTGTATGACCACGCGATGCTCATAACTTCCTCTGGCAAATGAATGCTTGAATCTCTACGCGGAACGCACCGGCGAATTTGCAGTCTGAAGCTATACGGCTCTCTGCATTAGTACTGCCGATGTACAACCCCAACAGGAATAGCAGCACTGCCATCATGGAACTAGCCCACCACGCGGTAACCGCTGCCCATACCCTCTTAAAGTTAATTGTGTCTACTATCACTAGCATTCTCCGTAATTACTACCATGTCCCGATTCGCAGTTAAGCGGCAGGTCTAGCGCCCATTCAGGCCGCAGCTTCATACACAGCTCTACGTACTCAATCCCGCGCTCAACTTCTGCTTCAGGAACTATGCAAGCAACCGCGTCATGCACCGTCATTACCACCTTGTACTTCCTAGCTATTCGCAACATCTGGTCACCGATTGCTAGTCTGGCTAAAGCTTGGCATACGTTCTCTGTTACCTTACCGCCGTATATCCTATTAGGTATAGTCGCTTTCCCCCTCTTTGTATCGTACACGGTTTCTGACGTGCCGTCATCCTTTTGCACCCGCCGTATGTTAGGGTATTTTATGTACAGGCCGTTGGGTAACAGGATGCCTTTCTTGCCGTCAACCTTCAGTACATCGTCACGCCCGAACTCGAACGACTGGTCATCACGTATGTAGTCCAGAGCCTTACCAGCAGTCTTCCAGAACGCGGTGATCTGTGGGTATGTACGCCGGTATGTATCAATGATGCGCGTAGCTTCTTCCAGCTCGATATACACTTTGAAGTTCTTTAGCTGTGCCTGAAACTTAGCCGCACCCATGCCATAACCGCAACCCAGAATAGTTGTCTTTCCGACAAAGCGTTCGGCGGGGGATATGTCAGGGATATGCTTGTTGTATATAGCAGACGCCATGATCTTATACACGTCCTCACCTGCTTCAAACGCAGCCACAAGGTCGTCCTGTTCAGCCAGCCACGCCAGCGTCCGCGCCTCGATCTGGGAAGAGTCAGCATCAATCATTACGTAGCCGGACGGGGCGCAGATGGCAGACTTCAGGGGCGACTTACGGGGTAGGTTTTGCAGGTTAAGCTTGTCGTCACCACCCCACCGTCCCGTGTGGGCGGCGTAATAGCGTAGGGGAACTGGCATAGATCCTCGGGAGGCAATCTCTATGAACCGCTGGGTACGGGTTTCCTCGAGCGTAGACTTTACGCCTAGCCTCGCAGCGGCAATAGCTTGAATCTGTATGTTCTCATGCTCCAGCAGCGCTTTGAACCCCTCGTCCGTCTTCGAGAAAGCAAAGGTCTCCTTGCCTGTGGTCAGGCTGATCTTTGTCGGCGGCTCTACCCCCAGCAGCCTAAGCGTAGCGGCCAGCTTGTGATTGCTCATCAGCTGATCCTTGTCCACCATCGTCACCGAATCTAGTAGCCGCTTCTTCTCAACCTGCACATCGTGGATATGGTCGAGCAGTATGTTTGCGTCCAGCATAAGCACTGGCTCTGAGAACATACGGATGGTCAGGTCAATCAGCTTGAGTTCAACGTTGCTATACCCCTGCGTCAGTATCCTGAATAGCTCTAGCGTTAGGTGGCAGTCGTTCTTGCAGTACTCGCCGTACGCAGCTAGGTCTACCGCCGTAAAGTCCGTGCGCCTCTTACCGAGAGCTTGGACGACCTCTGTTCCTTTTTCACCCAGCCTGTAATACGCAGCGAGTGCAGCCAGTGATCCCCCCACCTCAACGGTATGCAGAGCACGTGCCATGCTAAGCGTGTCAAGCCAACCCCTAGGGCGAATGTCAAAACGCCAATTAAGTATAGCGGCATCAAAGATAGCGTTGTGAGCCAGCACCAGATGTTCGTGAAGGTTGAGCGAATCCAGATACTTCTTGATCTTTTCGTGTGTACCCGATACCCATACCGCGTCTTGTCCATCTTCTTTTACCCCTACACCTATAGTTTCAAATCGTTCATCACGTATGTACTCCTCAGTCGTTATCTTGCTGAGGCTGTACTCCTTGTCGTAGTACGTCTCGAAGTCGAGCGCAATTATTTTCATTTGATGCCTAGCGCGTTCTTTAGTGACTTAGTTATCGACGTGTTTGAAGTCTGACTCGCCACGTTTTGCCACGAACCGGGTTGGATTGCGTTTTGGTGTGGGTTGTAGTTAGTGCCACCACCACCAACTGCTCTCTTACCCTGCGACAGCATGTATGCGTCTACCTTTGGCGTTTCTTCTTCGTCTGCGCCTAGCACGTTCTTCAGCACGTAGTCGTCGAATATCTGCCGCGCATGTATGCTAAACGCTTCGTACAGCAGGTCTATCTCGTCAGGCCGCAGTCCACGTACCCACGGACGGCGTTCACCCTTTTCTACATAGGCATACACAGCGTCTCGTAGCTGCCCCCATTTGCCGTAGTCATCCATCACTTCTTCAGGATTAGACTTAGCGCGTTCCAGCAATATCTTTACACCTACGCTGATTTCTTCACTCATGCGTTAGCTCCTTCAGTATCTGCTCGATCATATCGAGATTAGTTTCTCTGGCCACAGCAGCCACACCTTGCGCCGTACGGATAGTGTTGATCTCTTTATCTTGCAGAGCAGTTGTCTCGCCCTTGCCAGCCTTACACTCTATGGCTAGGAACTTACCCTTAACGCAGCAGACAATGTCAGGCACACCAGAGCGCCCGTAACCGTGTGTGGCGGGGAAAAAATAATACGCGCCGTACTGTTTAAGCAGCTTGACTACTGCGGCTTTGACTTTGCTCTCTGGTGTACCTGCCATAATTACCTCGTAGGTGGGTTGGTTTTGTTTTCATACTTAGCTCCTTCACGTTGGACATATTCTTCTAGTGCTGTGCGTATTTGCTTGCTGCCGTTGTAGTAGTTGTTCTTGAAATAGTCTGCTACGTACTCCGGCACTCGCGCTGAAATTTTAATTAGCTTAAGTTTGCTGTCATTCATTTACCTTTCCTTTAATGAGGTCTATCATATCGACGTACGCAGCTTTACTATGCTCGTGAGTCTTTGCGCTAACCATCTCATGTGCAGCTTTAAACAGCTGACTGTACTTACGCAGGGCTGTAGCAGCTTCGTTATCCATCTCGTTACGTGCGTTATCTTCCAGATAGTCTGCTAGTTGTTTCAGTGTAGTCAAATGTTCTTCTCCTTCATCGTGCGGCGCTCGGCCTCCATCTCGCGCAAGTCCATAGCTACGTCAGCTACCCCGTGCCAATCGCATCGAGCAATCATTACTTGCAGGTAGTCAGTCAGAATTTTGCGCTGCACTTCTGGGTCTTTAAAATCAGTCATGTGTTCTTATCCTTTAGCTTGGCCTCGATAGCGTTGGCAAAATCAAACTGCGTAGGGCCAGTGACAATTACGTCACACTTAAACATCAACTGTGCTATCTCATCTTCCGTCAGCCCCTGCCATTCTTTGTTTATCGGTGTACACGTATGTATCTCAGCCGGATTCTTTTCGCCGCATCGTTCGCATTGTGAGAGTCGGATGCGTATCTCCTCAAGCAATTCACTTTGTAGGTCGCTCGTCCAATGATCTTCCCAAGCATTAAACACATGCTTTAATAGTTCTCTGTCAGTCATAACTTATGCCCTCTCGCTTGTCTGCATTGTTCCCTGTGCTTGCTATCAAAGTCAGGACTAATCTCGGCCACGCCACACATTAGCTGCGGCTCGTTCAAGATAACTTTAGTCCCGTAGTAAAGACTGAACACAGCGATAGCTACGTAGAACGCAACGGCTACGACCTCAGGGGGTTTCATACAAGAGCTTCCCCGTGTGTCTCAGGTGTAGGCTTTGCGTCTTTGTGCTTAGCCTTAGTCACCAGCTTCCAGCCACATTGCACAAACCGTTCAGCCTCTTCCCTGTACCAGAACTTGCGGAACAACTTGTTGCTCTCATCATAGACTTCGTATCTCATCTCTCGCCCTTGATTTTTGTGTGGTTAGTAAGCAGTACCTTGTTACGCGCTCTGTACATATCAGCCTGTCCAATACCAATATAAGGCTGCTTGCATTTTGCATACTCAGACATCTCTAAGTTGCGTGGCTCGTCATGAAATACACGGTTGCGCATAGCAGGGTCAGGCTTGTTGTCCTTGGTGTAGTGAAAGAACTTCTCAGGATTTTGTTTCTTTATTATCGCTGTTACCTCGTCGATAGCTTTGTACTTAGCGGCGACGGGTGTGACTTCGTATGCGTCTTTCAGCATCATTACTTGCATAGGGGTGAGTAATCGTGCGGCGTACATATATCCTCCTTAAACTCGTAGCATCACGCCGAATACGCGTGACAGAAATGATTGTTGTTCGTTTCTTCCGTTTAGCAGTAAGTCCTGCACCAGCCTCTCTTCTGCTGTTGATGGGTAAACTGCTCTAGGTGTGTAATGTGCACCGATCTTAGGCGGTTCTTCTTTAACGAACTGTCCGTCTCTTAGCATGGTCAATCCTTATCCTCGTTGATGTCCTCGTTTCTACAACGAATCTCTGTTTTTATTTTGTTAATCATAGCCACATCACGCTTACTGAATAGCGCCTTAGGCTTAGGCTCAGGCTTTAGTTTTTTAGGCGGGGAGTACACAGACTCAAGCGTCATGAACGTGTCGCCACACTCGAAACACTTCCTCCTGCGTAACACCCCGTCCTTGTGCTTATAGGTGTTGGTGATGTTAGTCCTAGCCGCACACTTGCTACAATTCATCCCTCGTGACGGTAAATCTCGACCGTCTGTGCTTCGCGGTTAACTGTAGTTGAGTACGAGCCTTTACCCCAATGCACTGTTGCCCACGCACACATATTGCCGCGCAGGGACTCAGACTCATACGCACCGAATGGGACACTGGCTATCTCGTCAGGCTTAAGCGCAGTTATATACGGCATCACATAGTCACGCACAGCGCCGAACGGATGCACAGATAAAGAGCGAGGGCGCTTGGACTTCTTGCGTACTACCTCAAGATCGCCATGCTCCTCATTACCTACAACTACTTTGAAACTCACAAGCCCACGCCGTTGCAGACCAGCTAAGCTCTTGATCGCTACATCTAACTGCTTCTTAAATAACTGCTCCATTTTTAGCTCCTTTATAAAGTACAAAAGTATGTTCCGATATTCTGATACCTACATCAAGCACCGGCTTACCAGCTTCCAACAACTTCAGTAGACCTAAGTTGGTCTTTATTCCTATGGGTAGATCATCACTTCCGTAAGTCTGCGTTGTCCCCCCATCATGAGTTATATATGTATCACCGTCTATTAACACAGTCAAGTGTTGTTTCGCATTAATCTGATCTAACATGGACTGACTAGACTTGTGTGCATCCTGCAGGGAAGGTATCGTTTCGGCAATAGCTCGGTCAAAATCTTTCATACTATCAAGCACTTGCGCCCAGTTAGCAGTTACGTAAGCATGAACAGCGGGGTTAACTTTATTACGTGCATTCTCATACTCGTTTCGTGCGTCTATTGATGCTGCGTACGCCATGTGCCTTGCGCCTTGCGCTATAACGTCAACCCTCTCCGTCATAGTAGGTGCACTGAAGTACTTCCTGACGGCCTTGAGTGCTACCTTAGGGTTACCTGTTACTACTGCGTCACCACGCTCCCTACTCAGAGCTATGCGCCTGTTGGTTACCTCGAACACCCACGGGGTGCTGTTACGCTTGCCGTAGTTACGCTCTAGAACTATCGTGCCTAGTGGGTTTTGCTTACTGTCAAAAACATGAAAGCCCTTGGCAAAGATTGTTTTGTCGTGCCCTGAGGTCTGGTTCATCTCCTCGAACACCCACGTAGGGTTGCTTACGGCTAGCTCGTATATGACAGGCTCGAGCGTTGGTGCAATGATCTTCTCGGTGAAGCTACCGCCCTCGGGTAACGGCTTCATGCGTATGCTGGGGTACAGCGGGTATGGCTGCGTCATGTGCTCTCCTTCTTGGTTAGTTCAACGAACGGTACGAACCGTGCGTATCTATCTACTTTAATAGTGCCACGTGGTGTTTCTGTTGTTTCGAGTACGTCTGGGTGCAGTGCGATTAGTAAGTCGTCCATAGCTTGCGTGATGCCCTGCGTACTGACGCGGATTGTGCCGAACGAAGTTGTTGTTGCTGAACGTGTAAGCCAGAGGAACGGGGGATACCAGTTCTCTACGCCTCCATCGGTTACCATCTTATAAAACTTTTGCATACGGCTACGCCTCTCGCTGGCATTCACGTTCCATATGTTTGTGCCTAGACTGATCTGCGCGAAAGAAAGCACGTCTATACCTAGCTCCTCCAAGCCTGCTCTAACCTCATCAGACTCGAACACACCATCACGTAGCTTGACTGCACCACGGGCGTACTGCATGAACGGCGCGACACTTTTACGTAACTCGTTCATACGCTTGCGGTTAAGCTTGTGTGTAAAGTGCTTACCGCTTTCAATCACCGTATACCTAGCGTTACTATCCGCCTGTAACCTAACCTTACTCATTAGGCGGGTAGGGCTGCTGCCACCGAACAAGATGATGTCGTGGTCTTTTATACCAGCACCGATACGCAGAACATCCTTAATGAAGTTAGCCGTAGTCTGCGTGGTGTAGCCGCCGTCCCTGATTGTGATGGTGTTGTCAGGGTGGAATGTAACTACGTCAGTGTTGTAGCATACGCACGCCACATCCTGATCCCGCATGACTATCTCGAAGTGTGGCTTGTTGCGCCGCCCTAGTGGGCGTATACCTGAGTTGCGCCCGTTGCCACTGATAGGCTCCACACTGTCGTGCCTACGCTTTGCTTCCTCATACGTAGATAGCGACACGATACCGCTGTTCCTGTAGTGTCCGTACATACATTCTCCTCACCAGTCAAACTTCTCAATGATTGCATCTACCTTAGACTTCACATCGCTACGGATGTGTTGGTACTCCTTGATGTCCTCCATGTCTACACCTATCAAGGCACGTTCTAGTTCGCGTCGCGCTTCTTCAAGCTTGGGGTCACCCGTGATGTTGAGTTTAGTCAGCAGGTTGCACAGGTTCTGCGGGTTCTCAAGCAAGCTGTCGTGGTAGCGCTTCTTGGCGTCCACACCCTCCTCGTCGTGCAGCTTCGTTGATAGGTTTTGCAGCTCGTTATACAGGCGATCCCATGGTTCACGCACAGCCTTGGCTAGTCGGTCGTTGAAGTCAGCTTCGTATGACGCTTGCAGCTCTTTTAAATCATCATTGGAAATGTCGAGTCTCCAATCCCCAGCTTCAGGTAATGGGCTGAACACAAGCCTAAACGCATACTTGTTCTTAACCTCGTCCAGAGTTGGATAGTCATCAGCGTTATACATAGCGCCTAGGTTTTGCTGCGCTGCGGAGATAATGGTTAGGTATTGGGAGTAAAGCTGGTTACACATAGTATCGTAGGTGGTACGGAACATATTCATCTGCTGTTTGTATTCCATAACCAACTTGACCGGAAGGATACGTGCGCCCTTACTTGACCAAGGCAATGTAGTCTCATTGTGGTACAGGCGGATCTTAGCTGCGTACTTAGCGATGTCTGATGCAAGTGTCGAACCGGCAGTCAGGTTCTTGTATACCTTAGATGCGTCACGTGTTGCATTGTGTGTAGCGTTGACTGTGTCGGCTACGCTTTTGTCGATCTTGCTTGCACCCCAGCTAGAGATATTGAGTTCGACTAGCACCGAACTTGCGGCTATACCCATGTCATTACTCCTTAGTTGTTGTCTGGCTTACCTGCCAGCTTGTACAGGTTGTAGCTCTCGTTAGTTAACATCTGCATATGGAACCCGTTGTCTACGTCTACTGGATAGATGTGGTACGTGTTGAACGAAGACTTGCCGTTCTCGCCGCTGTGATACTTGGACTCGTAACGCTCCGCGTCTTCCAACATAGAGATAAGGGCAAGCGCCTTCTCTGCTTCTAGCACAATAGACCTATAACCTAGGTTCACGATTACCTTGCTCATGCGTAGCTCCTCAGTTGATGTGAATAGTTTTGCCGTTAGGTGCAACGGCAGTGTTGCCACCCACGATAGTCCAGAGGACAGGGCACTCCCAGTTGCCACCCCAATCTGAACCGACATACCCGTCTGTGAGCATGATGACGCACTCAGGCTTGATGCTCTTATCTTCAAGATACTTGCTGACACAAGAAGGTGAAGTGCCACCGCCACCTCGCGGCTTTGTCGAGTCCACGATTGTGTCCACTGTTGTAGAGTCATACGTCTCATGTGCAGCTACCTCCCCGTCCCAATACAGCAGGTCTACCTTGTCAGGTGTAACCTCGCTTGCTATGCCCTTAACCTCAGCAAGGAAGTCGTTAAGCTCGTCTCTACCGATAGACCCCGATGTGTCGATGCCGATCACAAGATGACCCACCTTCTCGCTTATCAGCGTAGGCATATAGATACCTGAACCTAGGAACCGTCTGTTAGGTCTACGCCATGAGGATGTATCTCGCCCCTTGCATACTGACTTCACATACTCACGTAGCTGCTCACGCCAGTTGACCTTAGGTGCAAGTAGCTCGTCTAAGTATCTGTCCATACCACCCGCACCGCTACCCTTGATCTTCTGTGCAGCCATAGCTCCCTGACGTAGCGCCTGATCTACCTCACGCTCGAGCATCTTCTTCTCCTCGTCAGACAATTCCTCTGCGCTGTCCCAATCGTGGTCATCGAACTGCTCGTCTTGGTTAGGTATGTCACCATCATCACCGCCACCACCGTCTTGCATCTGCTGCTTGAGTAGGTCGTAGACTTGCTTGGCATTCATACCGCGATACTTCTCGTCGAGCAGACCGATACGCTTGCCGTTAAGCGTAGGAAATTGCAGCACCTTGCCGTCCTTGTCCATGTCATGCAGCATCAGGTTAATGACGTAGTCACACGCTGCGTTAGCAAGCCTAGGGTGTTCTTTGTAGAGCTTTGTCCACGTGGTCAGATGGCGAAACGCTTTGTGCAAGCACTCGTGCAGGATCACGAATGCCAGTTCCTTCTCGTCGAGCTTCTTCACAAACTCCCGCCCATATATCTCGTCCCGCCCGTTGGTTGCTGCTGTCGGGCAGTCGTCGTCAATGCGTGTCTTACCTATCATCATAAGACCAGACCACATAGCGAACTGCGGGTTACGCATTAGACTGATCTTGACCTTCTTAAGCTTGCGTTCTTCCTTGTCTGTACTCATTGCAGGATTCTCCCCTCGGTTAATTTAACTATGCGATGTGCATAATCTTTTGCTTCTTGGTAGTGCATAGGCTCGGTGATAGCCTCGTCCTTACTGTTCACCTCACATACACGGAACACTCTGAACTTACGCTCGTAGTTACTACGGAAATAACTGATGCCCTTGTTGTCATCCTCAGACCACGCCCAGTAATAGATGTGCTCATCCATCACAGCAAGTCCTCGTTCTTAGCTACCCAGTCGCTGAATGCCTTGCAGCTAAACGCTACCTTCTGCTTGGTCGCTGACTTGGCGATGTTGATTGCGAACGCTGCTTGCCACTCAGGCTCGAACCGCTCAAGGTATTGCATGAACGGCGTGATAGTGTCCTTGTCTACCTTAGTGATAGCGCCGAACACCACGATTGCACAAGCACCTGCTGACGAAGGCACAGAGGCATGACGTGGGTCTTTGATTGTTGACTCCCATGTGGGTAGCTGGTCAGCAAACTCTAGGTACGCTTGCATGTCACGTGCCGCCGCCTCACCGATAGCGCCTTTCAAGCCAGCCAGTACGCTGTCAGTGTCGAGATGCTTACGTACTTTGATGATGTTAGATGCACGTTCGAGTGAGCGTGGTGATACGTACGCAGTGCTAGGGTTAGTCGGGTTGTAGATGTACGGGTTCTCTTTCTGATTACCCTCGGTGTAGCTTGCGAAGATATGTGGGAACTGCTTACCGAACGCAAGTATCTCAGGTGCAATACCCGCAGGGATAGCCCAGTGTGTCCACTCGTCGAAGCTAGGCTTGCTCACGTTGATAGGGATGATGCGGTTCATAGTGTGCGCCTTCATCATGTCACCTACGCCGTCAGTTGCAAGGTTGCCGGTCATGAACACGAACGTATCAGTATGCACAGGGATGTCGCCTAGCCGTGGGTTGTGCGCCTCGAGCAGTGGGTGCAGCATATTCTTGACAGGCTCAGCACCCTTAGTGAACTCGTCGAGCATCACGATCATAGGCTTGCCGGTGTGGAACCCGAACCTAGCGTTAGGATAGTAGCGGGTAGTCTTGCTGTCGTGGTCAATGACAGGCATAGCGATGTCACCCAAGTCCATGTTAGGCACGTCGATGTACGCCACGCCATGCTCAGGGAACATAGCTTTAAGCGTAGTCATAATGGATGACTTGCCAATCCCAGGCTCGCCACGTAGCAGGTAGCGGTTCATCGGGGTAGAGGCGATCAGGTTCGCCGCTTGCTTCAGTGTCACGGTAGTGCCGAAGTTTAGTGTGGTCATGCTATCTCCTTATGTTGTTGCTTCTTAAGTATGGGGAAGTATGTGTTGCCCCGCTTCTCTATCTCAGCCTCGCCCTCGTACACACCCATGAGCACGACCTGAAACATCATCAATATGTTGCGATACTTTAATTGCAGGTGTAAGCAATACAGCCCTAGCCCCGCAGCGATTGCGCCTAGCAAAGTAATGTCACTCATCGTCCGCATCTCCATTCCATTTCATCGTAGCTGCATCAAGCACAGGCTCATCGAGTGCGGCACTCAGGCGGTCTAGTAATTCTTGCAAGCCCTCGATTGTGTCGCTACTCATGAACGGCTCGTGATACCCCAGTGGGTTGCCGTCATCGTCATAGACCACCTCTGCTAGCAGCAGTGTGCCTTCCTCGTCGTCCATCTTCACTACTCTATGGTTCCATGTAGTCATGGTGTTATCTCCTCCGGTATCTGTACTTCGTTACCCAGTTTGCTTGCCACGTACGCTCGCATAGCCGCGACTAGTGGTGTCGGGCTGCGCGGGTTATCATCTTCGTAATACAGTTCGCCAATAGTGGCGCACCATTCGCCGCTTTCAGTTGAAAGAATTGATATCCCCTCTCGCTCGATGATCGCCCCGCCCAGTGCCCAGTCGGTTGCGTAGTGGTACTCAGGTGGTTCATGGTCTTCCTCATCACCTTCATAGAATTGCAGGAAACCCCAGTCACTCACGCCCTCGCACTTAGCCACTGCCCAATCAAGGGCAGCACCGCTTAGCTCACTCGTCTTCATTCTTCTTCCTCCTTAGTTGCTAGCCGCTTGACTTCCTCGGCTATGGTGTTGACCACTACGTATAGTGCCGTGTATGCAGCGCCTCTGTCGCTCGTGGGTATAGCTTCGATGACTGTATGTGCGTAGTGGAACGCGTCCTCGATTGTGTCGCGGGTTGCGAACAGCGGGGATTGCAGGTTAGTTGCTAGTTCGTTAAGTTCTTTGTTCATCTCACACCCCCATCATCAGCACTGCGGTGAACAGCATAGCCGCGCAGTACAAGGTGCAGATTATTTCGTAGCCGTAGTCTTTGATCTTGTTCATGTCGTCCTCTTTGGGTTGAGTTGTTGCAGTTGTGTTAAGTCGCTGATGTACATATAGTTGGACTTGTTGATAGGTGCGATGGTGTGGTTGACCTGCCTTGCTCTTACCTCGCCGCACTCAAGGCACGTCTTATAACCCAGCTTGAACCTAGCGTGGGGCACGTACCCACCACACACCACGCACAGATACCTTGCATCTTCATCTGTCATCTTGTATCTCCTTGTCTGCCTCGTACCAGAGCTGCTTGTACTCAGCATCTTTGATGTCATCGTCACGCCGCCCTCGCCATATGCTCAGCATCTTCTCCATATCTTGCGGGTCTAGTATTGGGTGTGTGCCTAGCTTCTGAGCTATGATGAAGTGGCGTATGTGGTGCTTTGTGTACTCTGCATCCTCGTTGGATACGCTCCAGAACCTAGCCTCCTTACTCATAGCAGCCACCCCATGTACTCTGATAGCAATAGCGCAGCCAGTAGTAAGCCGCATATCAGACCTATCCAGTCGTGCCTGTCCATGTGTCCTCCTTGCT